>Ga0256871_1000416_pt1 | contig 17432 bp, 17 predicted proteins | sample RumenRJG_07RNA_FD_185439 | JGI IMG/M metagenome (GOLD analysis project Ga0256871, IMG submission 185439) | Metatranscriptome of bovine rumen microbial communities from Lethbridge, Alberta, Canada - Rumen RJG_07 (Metagenome Metatranscriptome) | ecosystem: Host-associated > Mammals > Digestive...
AGAAGATATGTGGTGAGTTGGACACAAATCTCTCTGTGATGAAAGATTTAGGATGTGCAGATTTGAATTATATCGAAACAGGCATTTATCCATTAATGTTCTTACCAACTTACCTCATATGGGAAAATGTTGACAACCCCGATTTTGGCGAGCAGTAATTATGGGCTGCGAAAAAAGTTGGAATATATATAGGAGAGGACTATCCGAACGAGATAACACTCAACTACCCAGAGTCGAGAACTATTCTCAGCAAGCCGAAAAAGTTCATACCGATCCACATGACTCACAAATGAATCTTAGCATAATATATCCGTGTGATCAGTGCAATCCGTGAGAAATAAAAATCAGTGAGAATATTCACACAGAGCCGGTGCAGGAGTACCTTAATATGGATAAGATTACTTTAGTCAAGATGCTTCTGGCCTCCCAAGAGGAGAACCGGAAACTCCATGATAAGTTGGATAAGATCAGCGAGGAAGCTAAGGAACGGGAAGCTAAGGCGGAGGCCCGTAATGAGGAACTTATGAATGCAAATCGCAGACAAATTGAGTATCAGATCAAATTGATGGACCAGCTGACCGATATGCAGCGTCAGTTGAAACAGACCCATGATCAGTAAGCAGAATTGTTGGTAGAGCTCAAGCGTCAAAAGGGCCTCAATATACAATCCCGCATGGCAAAGTGAGCGATAAGTTAGTACTATGCCGTCTTCTAAACCTGCAGGATGATTGGAGTCATGGTGCTGAGATACTTACAGGAGTTCTTCAAAAAATTCTCCGAAGGCTACCTTGACTAAGCCCATTTGGTGCCCGGGCAGCTGGCTTAAGATTGAATAATTATTAAATTAACTTTGTCTGACAAGAAACAAGGATCTCGTAACATCCTCGCTCATAGGGGATGGCACTATATTGGACGTTTACAATCTTTCGGAATTGTGAAGTAAAGTGATATAAGGACTTTCTAATTTGCAATTAAAATAATGAAAAAAGTCATCACATATGGAACATATGACCTATTACATCAAGGTCATATTAATCTGCTTAGACGGGCAAAAGCATTAGGTGATTACCTTATTGTGGGGGTCACAAGTGATAGCTTTGATCTCGGTAGAGGGAAACTGAATGTACGCAACAATGTGCTTGAGAGAGTGGAAGCTGTGCGTAAGACAGGTCTGGCCGATAAGATAATTATTGAAGACTATGTGGGGCAGAAGATAGACGATATACAAAAGTATGATGTTGACATTTTCACTGTAGGTTCGGACTGGGAGGGGCATTTCGATTATCTACGAGAATATTGTGAAGTCGTTTATCTACCTCGTACCCAAGGTGTATCTTCGACCATGCTTCGTGAAGAGAGCCAGGAAGTTTTTAATATTGGAATAGTCGGTTCTGGTCGTATAGCGAAACGCTTTGTACCAGAATCTAAAGTGGTAAGTGGAACTAATGTTTCTTCGGTGTATGACCCTAATAAAGAAAACGCATATGCTTTTGCAAAACAGTTTGGGATAAGAGCCTACACCGATAACTTTTCGGACTTTCTTAAGGAGGTAGATGCTGTTTATATAGCTTCCCCACATTTGACACATTATATATATACAAAACAGGCTCTTGAGGCTGGTAAACATGTGCTTTGTGAAATCCCATTTATGTTGTCGGCAAGACACGCTAAAGAATTGTACGACTATGCCAACGCTCACAATCTTGTTCTACTCGAAGCTAGTAAGACAGCCTACTGCCCGGCTTTCAACCATTTGGTGACATTAGTAAAAAGTGGAGTCATTGGGGATGTAGTGGATATGAAAGCTTCACTTTCTAAGATGATGGAGGGTAAGACTCGCGAGTTGGAGGCTTCTCAAGCTGGTGGTGCAATGAATGAACATGCTCCGCTTAACTTAATGGCTATCATCCGTATGTTGGGGAAGAACTACAACAAGGTAGATTTCTATAGTAAGGTAGAAAACGGTGTTGATATTTATACTAGGGCAAATATCAATTTCCCTCATGCCACATCTTCCATTACTCTTGGTATTGGTGTGAAGACAGAAGGTAACCTTGTAGTTTCAGGGACTAAGGGCTATATCTATGTACCTGCTCCTTGGTGGCTGACAAGCTTCTTTGAAATAAGGTATGAAGATCAAACTAAGAATAAGAAGTTTTTCTATAGTTATGATGGAGATGGGCTAAGATATGAAATACAAGAATTTATTTCTATGATAGTCAACAATCGCCGTAGTTGTTATAAACTTCGACGGCATGAGAGCATAGCCATAGCTGAAATAATAGAAAAATTCAATAAGAAAGAAAATTATACAGAGATATAATGAAAAAAATACTTGTAGTCGGAGGAGCGAATGGAATCGGCCTTTCTATTGCAACAGAACTTGCAAAACGAGAAGATTGTGAAAAGATTTATATTGTTGACAAGGCTGTAATTGCAATAGAAAATTCAAATCCAAAATTTGAGTACCATCAATTCGATCTATCAAATGATGATTATTCCATATTTGATCAGTTCATGGATATAGACACCTTGATGATAACTGCCGGATTCGGGCGTTTGTCTTTATTTAAGGATGTACCCGAATCATACATTTCTAGTTCATTTGCAGTAAACAGTGTTGCTCCTATAAGAATTATCCATCACTTTATGGACAAATTGGCTGGAAAGGAAGATTTCTATTGTGGTGTAATGGTTAGCATTGCAGGATTCATGTCTTCACCTTTCTTTGCTGTTTACGGAGCAACCAAAGCAGCGTTGAAGATTTTTATAGAGAGCGTGAATGTTGAATTGGTTAAAAATGGTTCCAACAACCGAATCCTCAATGTAAGTCCAGGCTCCCTAAAGGGAACGAGTTTCACGTACGGTAAAACAGACCTGAGAGTAACCGCTCCTATGGCAGAAGCCATTATAGAGCACCTTGAAGAAAAAGATGACTTGTTCATACCTAAATATGAGGAAGTGTTCAAAACGGTGCTAGCTCGTTATCATGAAAATTTCCGCAAGGAGGGACTCCATAGTTACGATTACAAATTAGAGTCTGGAAGAGTAAAATAGTAATACTAGAAACTCATATGTATCACAAAGACAAATTGATCGAATTATGTTAGATGAAAGAATCTATGACGATTTGAAAAATCTCTGTGACAAATATTATGAATCACAAGAGAAATCAAAAGAAATTGTTGAAAAATTCAATAAATCAGTTGACGATAAAGAAAAAGATGATCAGAAAAAAGAACTTGACCAACTCAATTCCAAGATTGTTCAACAAGGTAAAGAATTCAAAGAAAGAATGACAGAGGCTGTCAATAATCTTTGTAGCAAAGCAAAAAGTCCTATAGTTGATTATTACGCAGAAAAGGTTATGAGCCCAATAGATTCAGTCGGAGATACATCTCGTTATAATAGAATTAATCGCTTACGAGATTTAGATAATATTGTGGAGTCTTTGCTACGTAATTAAACTCTATTTCTTAACTTAGCATATAAGTATTAATGCCCTGGCTTCAGAAACCTCTTACTCCGATCTTGATAGATGCTAATGATCCTGCCCACTCAACAGTGGTGGATTTGAAGGAAGCTATCAAGGATGAGGATATTTTGAATATCGCAGTTACTGGACCTTATGGTTCAGGTAAGAGTTCTGCGCTTCGAACCTTTCAGAAAGAAATAGATGGCAGTGCTAAAGTGCTTGATATTTCTCTTGCAACTCTTGAAGCTGATGAATCACTTGGGGATGATGCTCAGGAAACACATGAAAATGGTCATAAAGAGATTATCAATCGGAAAATTGAATACAGTATCTTACAGCAACTCGTTTATCGTAAGAAGTTAGAGGATCTGCCATATAGCCGTTTACGCAAGATACGACATTTCTCTTCTGAGAAAATCACAATGATTTCTATATTCATTATTTGTTATCTTGCTTGCATAGGTTTTGCTTTCAACATATCGTGGTTACAGATTTCTGATTTCTATTCCATATTTAATATTCCCGTTGCCATTCAAAACAGCATCAAGATTATATCTGGTATATTTTTGCTGTTGATGACATATGACGTATTAAAATACTTAATCCGCAATTTTGCCGGTCTTCAGCCTCAGAAGATTTCGGTTGCTGGCAATGAAATCGACGTTCAAGGGGAAAGTTCCATATTCAATCGATATTTGGATGAAATTCTCTATTTCTTCCAGTGTACTGACTACGATGTGGTTCTCATAGAAGATCTTGACCGTTTCAACAATACTGACATCTTCTTGAAACTTAGAGAACTGAACCATCTTATCAACAAGTCAGAGGCTGTTGGGCGTAAGATTCGGTTTATATATGCAGTTAAGGATGACATGTTCAAGGATTCGTCTCGTTCGAAGTTCTTCGATTATATTACTACTGTTATACCTGTCATCACTACTAATAATTCCAAGGATAAGCTAAAAAGAGCATTAAGTGAACAGGGACATGGAGATGAAATTAATGATGATGATATTCGGGAAATAGCATTTCATATCAATGATATGCGTCTTCTTTACAATATTGTCAATGAATATCATCAGTATTCCATACGTCTGAACAACAATCAAGAGCATCAGCTTGAAGCTAAAAAGATGTTGGCGATGATGACTGTCAAGAACTATTTTCCTCATGACTTCTCAGAACTCAACAAAAGGAGTGGCAGGCTCTATAATGCAATCTCACCAAAAGCAAAACGAGAGTATATAGAGTTTGCAATAAAGAATAACATTACAGAAAGGGAGAAGATTGTAAAAGACAAACAAGACGCATTTGTCAAAAGCGAATATCTTTCAGAAAAAGAAATTCGAACTGTTTACCTTTATGCCATTATTGAGCAAATTAGACAAGAAATAACTAGTATTACAATAAATGGTAATGATTATACGATATCCAACATCATCAATTCTAATGACTTATTTGAAAAACTAATTTCAAATTCTACATTAACCTATAAATACCGAGAATACGGTATTTATACCGACCATTTGAAATTTAATTTTTCTGAAATTGAAGAATCAATTAACCCAGATTTTACCTATAAAGAACGTATTGATAGCTTAAGGTATGGCAAAAATAAAATAGAAGCCGAAATAAAAAACTTAGAGACCGAGAAGCAGAAGATTAGTACGTACTCCATTCAAGATTTAATTGAAAGATACGGTATCTATAAAGAGGATTTCTTTAAGAAGAAGGGACTCCCGCCCATGGAAGAAGACTTCATTCGGAGTGGCCTAATTGCAGAAGATTATGATGATTATATATCTTACTTCTATCCTGATATAATGCCGCTAGCAGATCACCAGCTTTGTTTAGATATGAAGTTGGACAGGGATACTGAATTCGACACTCCAATTAGTAATGTAAAATTGTTCATTGAGGAGCTTCCTAAGTATGCATTTAACTATGACAGTATCTGGAATTATACCCTTTTGAAATATCTGACAGAACATAAGAAAGCATATTCTGACTATTATGACCTTTATATCAATAATCTCTTAGAGAAAGAATCCGCTCACTTCATAGCTTCATGTACACAGAATGGTGACTATATTGAGTATGTATATCAGGATTGTATGAAGATCGATGCTGAAAAAATGTGGCAGAAGATTCAGCCCACATTACCAGATGAACAGAATATATTATATAGATTATGGCTTTTAACTTGCAAAGTAGAGAATATATCAGATCAGCAGATTTCTTGGATCAATAGCCACTATGGTTTTACAGCCTCGGTTTATGATCGTTTATCGCAAGAAATGAAAGATTATCTCACTTCATCGGATTTCCACTATGATTCATTGACTAAGGATTCGGATAAAATGCTGAATGAAGTTATTGAAAATGATGCCTACATTCTCAATGAGAACAACATTACTTTGGTAGTCGAGCAGAAAGGTGCTAAGTCTGATATTTCAAAACTCATTGATAAACAGAAAATGAGTTTGGCTATAGAACTAAACTTAATTGCAGCTACATGGAATAACATCAAAACGTATTACGAAACGTGCGGAGAGCAGTTAGACGATACAATCATCAATTTCATAGAGAGAAACATAGATGATTTAATCTCTAAGCCCATAGGCGACAAATCGTTTTCTAATCTTTCTCAACACCTTTTTGAAGCTGGTAGTTTATCAAACGATTCGTATGAGAAGCTTTGTGAGGCAATGAACTTTGTTGCATCTATGACAGAAAGTATATTATCTCTACCTGAAGACAAATTGATAATTCTGATTCACTCGGGTAGCCTACCAAGATCGGATGAAAGCATTGAAGCATTGGCTAATGTTTCTGTAAGAGCTACTTGCGAATACATTCTTTATGACAAAGCAAATTTGACACACTATCTTCAAACCGTTCCCATAACTACGGAACTTGCTGAGGCCCTCTTGTCAAATTCAGGTTTCAACCAAGAAGAATTTTATAAAATTATTGCAGTTTTGGATCCAATTTCGGTGACAGTTTCACAAAAACTTGCAGACAGACTGTGTTCTCTTTTGTCTATTAAATATAGTGTTTGTGATGTTAATATCTTCATTAAAGCCATAAATCTATGTAGCAATGAAGATACCGCAATAATGGCTGCAGCTAATAAGATACGGCAGATAAAAGATGACGAAAGTACTATCACTAACATATTAGCTGCTTTACCTACGGATTATCATTACCTTGTAGAAGGAGGAAAACATCCTAAGCTAAGGAATACTAAATATAATTTGTATTTAGTCGAACAGCTTTCGAACGCCGACTATATTTCATCATTCTCGACGGATGATAAATATATTAAAGTAAATACAAAGAGAAAAGTAAGCGTCCAAAAATGACGTATTGCTTAAAGCCTTAAAATCTGTTACTTTTGTCCTCGACTTAAATTCATATAATTTATGGAGAGAACATCAGATTTTGAACAGCTGCTCTTCCTATATAAGACGGAGGGCAAAGGCATTAGCCTAGAGCAGTTTTGTATCAACAATGGCATTAACTATCGAGCCTTTGACAGATGGTACCGCAATCACCATGAAGGTGTTGTCCCGGTACAAGTGGTTGGGAATTCATAGATTCGCAAAGGTTAGCGAAATTGCAAAAGCCTACGAATTTATAATTGATAATTCATTTGTTAATGGAACTATTTTAAATGTTGATGGAGGATATTGTTATAAATAAAATTTAGGTTAGATAAAGTTATGAATTTAACAAAAGTATTGAGACGAATAAAAAACGAAGCACATACCAGTGTACTCTTTGTTCTTTATTTCATATCCAAATTTACAAAGCGTGATTATAGCCTTTGGCTATTCGGTTCAGGTTTTGGCTATGCTGATAATTCAAAATATTATTTTGAAGAAGTAAAGAAAATACACCCTGAAATCCATGCAATTTGGTTGTCAAAGTCGAAAGAACAAGCTAAACAACTTGCTGTAAAAGGCATAGAGGCATATTATAATTTCAGTTGGAAGGGCATTTGTTTAGGGCTTAAGGCTGGAGTATACATATATACTCACAGAACATCTGATATTAATTTCTTTACTTCAGGTGGTAAGATCTTTAAATTTGATCTTTGGCATGGAGTAGCAATGAAACAAATAGAATACACCATAACTAATGGAGCTATGAAATCTGCTTTTAGTGGTACGTTCAAAAGTAAATTTCATAATCCATATAATTATCAAAAGCCAGATTTATTACTTTCTCCAGGAAAGAAATGTGATGAAATTTTTAAAAGGAGTTTTTTAGTTGGACAATCAAGACTTGTTCATTCTGTGTATCCGAGATGTAAGCAATTCTTTCTTAAGAAGAAAGATATGGAAGAAAATTTAGAAAAGTTGGGAGGCATTTATTATAATATGTTTTGCCTACTAAAAAAATTCAACAAATCCTATATCTATATGCCTACTTTCCGTGATTCACATGGAAACTTCTTAGAAGAAGCAGGTTTTAACCTTCAGAAGTTGAATGATGCTTTGAAAAAAAATAATGCACTTTTTATCATTAAAGTACATCCTGCAACTTTTCCTTATTTAGGTGATATTCCAAAATATTCAAATATATACATAGTAAAAAAACAATTTGATATTTATCCTTTATTACCATTCTTTGATACATTAATTACTGATTATTCATCTATTTATTTTGATTATCTTCTTTTAAATTCAGAAATAATACTTTTCCCTTTTGATATTGAAAACTACCAAAAGAAGGATAGACCTTTTTTATTTGATTATGATAAAAATATTAAGGGAAGAAAAGTTTATACTTTTGATAATTTGATCAAGTTAATAGATAAAAATGAAGATTGTCATTTAACGAAAGGCGAATACCAAGAAATGAAAGAATGGTTTACTAGTGACGATAATGTTAATGACCTCACTAATTTTATAAAGAATAGGATATCTTCTAAATAATGTCAGAATCCCTTTCACATAAAACATTACGTAGTTCTGTATGGAGCATTGCTGATGTCATATTCCGTCAGGGAATAGGATTTGTCATCAGCATTATTCTTGCTAGACTTCTTACGCCATCCGACTATGGAACTGTCGGAATGATGACAATTTTCATTACTATTGCCAACGTTTTCGTTGATAGTGGTTTTTCTTCAGGTCTCATTCGTAAAATTGATAGAACTGACGATGATTTAAGTACAGCATTTTTCTTTAATATACTTGTTGCAGTAATAGTATACCTTATATTATTTGTCTCTTCTCCGTACATCGCCGCATTCTTTAATATTGAAGAGTTATCGCTATACCTGCGTGTGTTAGGACTGGTCTTAGTGTTTAACTCACTTAATATGGTTCAAAATGCGATTCTCATCTCAAGCATGAGGATTAAGCAAATGACAATGGTAAGTGCCATTGCACAGGTAAGTACCGGGATAATAGCTATAATTTTAGCCTATAGAGGATGGGGAGTTTGGGCTTTGATTTTCCAACAGCTTTTTGCAGCTATATTCCAAGCTATATTATTAGTTATTACTACAAGATGGAAGCCAAAGAAAGTTTTTAAGAGAAAATCTTTCCGTTATTTGTGGGGATACGGGAGTAAATTGCTAACAGCAAATTTAATAGGTACTATATTTAACCAAGCATACTCTTTTGTTATAGGAAAAGTCCTCGGTAAAAGAGATTTAGGACTGTATTCACGTTCTGATCAGTTTGCTGTTCAACCAGAGAATGTCGTAACAAATATAATCAATAAGGCTCTTGTACCTTCTCTTGCAGCTTGTCAAAATGATTTGTCTCGTTTACAGCGTAACTATAAGAAGTGTGTGGAGATAATAAGTTTTATCATATTTCCATTGATGTTTACTTTAGGTATTGCTGCTGAACCTTTATTCAAAGTCCTTTTTGGTTCTAAATGGGATGGAGCTATTCCTTTGTTCCAAATACTATGTTTCGGTTATTCGGTAGATATATTCTCTTCGCTAAGTCTTAACCTTATTCAGGTTATGGGCAGAACTGACTATACATTAAAGTTGGAATTTTTTAAGAAACCATTTTACGCAGTAATCATAGTCATAACAATATTCTATGGTTTAAAAGCAATCGTTATTGGTAAAGCATTCTATTGCCTTATAGCTGCATTAATCAATTTATCCGTTATTAAGAACCTCTTGAAATATAGTTATTTGAAACAAGTATTGGACATTTTCAAATACGCAATAATAGCGTTGGCGATATTGGTACCCACTTATATGATAGTTTCATTAATATCAACCAATAATATATTTCGTTTATTTGCATTTCCAATTCTTGGGATTGGTATATATGCCTTGATTAGCTATAAGCTAAAATTCCGAGTTATAGAATATGCTAAACAGATAAAGGCAAAAAAATAGAATTGATAAGATGTTTTACCCAGTCACTCTCAATCCAATATAATATGATGGACTGTAACCTTGCCCGCCTCTTTGTAGTGTGCATAGCTTGTGTAATATGCATTACCCTTGCCTCTTATTTCCTTGGCCTCAATGGTCATGAGAGGCAGATGATGACAAATAAGGTTATTGATATATAACATAAGAAATTCAGAAGGTAAAAGTAAGCGTCCATAAATGACGTATACCGTAAGCGTCCAAAAATGACGTATTGCTTAAAGCCTTAAAATCTGTTGCTTTTGTTCACTACTTAAATTCATACAATTTATGGAGAGAACATCAGATTTTGAACAGCAGCTCTTCCTTAACAAGGCTGAGGGCAAAGGTATTAGATTGGAACAGTTTTGTATCAACAATGGAATAAACTATTGCGTCTTTGACAGATACCGTAATCATCATGAATGTGGCGTCCCGGTCCCAACGTTACAGACTTGCGTAGAGGGTATCACAGGCTGATGCAGATGGTAAAGCATAAGTCACATCTGGAATCATATAGTTGAGATGTCTTCCTCTTCATGAACAAGGAGCACCGAAATATTCTCAAAATATCTTCAAGAAGTTCTCTGAGGACTTTCGCGACTACGCACAGATGCAGCCTAAGCAACTCGCTATTGATTATTAAGTTTACTCACCCTATCAGATAAGGGGTACTCGAAAGTACCATATTCTTGGGCTGTTGGCAATAATTGTACTTTTACTTATGAGAAAACACAAGGCTAAAATAGAAGCAAGCAAACTTGTATGTGCGAGAGCTCGATACCAGTCAAAAAACTGGTTTAGCAGTGAAAGGTTTGAGAGATTGATGAGCAGAATTAAGACTTTAAATGGCGAACAGAAACAACTTGTGCTGGAACTGACAGACAAATTTGAGTATATTGATTTGCAACAACTGATTCTTAAAGTTAGGAACTCTTTGATAGCATTGGTAGATAAGAAAGGTTGTAATGTATCATCGATATTGATAGCACCTTTGAAATCTCCCACAATAAACATTAAAAACTCATCCAAAGACAGGAATTATGTTCTCGCGGGCAAAGAAAAAAGTGCAGATTACATATTCGGTATAGTAGCTCGCCAAGATCTGAATATCAAGGCAAACATACAGATTTGTTCCTCCCCCAAAGAGTTAATAAGGTTCTATAAAGATAATTGCTGCATAGCACTAGTAGATGATTTCGTAGGGAGTGGAGAGACTGCTACAACTCACGTAAGAGAGTATATGACTTTCTTGGCGCATGAGAACATTAAGGTAAACTTAGGGCAATTCAATATAGTCGTCGCAGCAGCAATGAAAGATGGAGTTGATAAAGTCAACAAATATGGAATAGACTGTTTTGTCCAAGACATTATGGACAAAGGTATAACCTGCGATACGACCAAAAGGCAATACCAACGAGATAAGAACGTAGAATTGATGGAATCCATAGAAGAACAATTGATGCCCAATATGTCTAAGGATTATTCTTTTGGATACCACCATAGCGAAGCTCTTATTTCTATATTGGACAAGGCTCCTAACAACACGTTCCCATTCTACTGGTATACTCAGGGAATGGATACAAAAGCTATTTTCAGAAGGGACTATGGTGGATAAGGAATTTTCATTGGAGGAAGAGGCGTATCTGCTTCAGGTTATAAAAGGTGATGGTAATATAGAGCCATTGACTGGTAAACACAGTTATATTGATATCTCTGATAAAATCAATAGTCTTATTAGAGCTGGATATGCAGAGCTCAACAAAGAGTCTTTAAGAATTACCGAAAAGGGTATTGAACGATTAAAAAATACTCATAGAAGTTTAAAAAGAAAAAAAGATGGATGGATTGAGCCAAAAATTGATAAAAGAATTGAGAAAATTGGGGAAAATGATATATATTTGCCACGTAATTTAAAGAGATTAACAAGACGAAATACTCATCAACAGTAAAATGTTGCGGAAGTGTGATTTCATACTTCTGTATAGGGTATAAGTTTTCAAGCCTTTCAGGCTTGATGAAGTTCCTCAGTCGGGCATGAGCCCTCCTTCAGAACTTCATCAGCCTGATGTCAAACAACGATGATGTTGGGGAGCTAGCCGTGCTAGCTCCCGCAAAAAGACTTTTTCAATGCCAACTTTTGAGGAATACGAGAAGGCTTTTATAGCAAAAGCATCTTTGAAGGGGAAGGATAAAGAATATATCCAGACTTGTTTGAAGTATGCGAAGCCAATATTAGATAAGGAATGTCCTGTAATATATGATTCCAAGAATCTTTCACTATTGGTAGGATATAAGGAAAGTTATCTACTTAGAGCTATAACGTACACTCAGAACTATTATTGGACATTCAAAATCCCTAAAAAGAATGGAGAGATGAGAGAAATAACTGAACCTCTTCCAAGTCTTAAGGAAATACAATCATGGATTTTACAAGATATACTTTATAAAATTCCTGCCCATAAGTTTGCTAAAGCATACATTCCAGGAAAAAAGATAAGAGAAAATGTCAAGTTCCATACTCATAAAAAATATGTTATAGCGTTCGACATCCATGATTTCTTTGGAAGCATAAGGCGAGTAAGTATAGAACAGATTTTCTCAGAAATAGGCTATTCAGATTTGGTTTCCAATCTTCTATCTAAACTCTGTACCCTTAACGGATGCCTTCCGCAAGGTGCCCCTACAAGTCCCTATTTGAGCAATTTGTTTATGAGGGATTTTGATGAACATATGAAGCAATATTGTGACGGCAAGAAGATAATGTACACAAGATATGCTGATGATATGACATTCTCATCAGATGATATGGACATTAATGCTCTCAAGAGGGAAGTAAATATTGCAGTTACAAAAAAGGGGCTAAGCCTTAATTCTAAAAAGACACATATTATGAGGTATGACAATAGACAGATCGTAACTGGAATCGTTGTCAACCGGCATCCGCGCCTGCCGAAAGAGGAAAGAAAGAAACTGCGCTTGGTTATGCATTATGTTTACCTAAATGGACTTGCCGGGCACATAAAGAACGAGAAGATAGTTAAGTTAAATTATGGTCGTTATCTGTTGGGAAAGGTGAACTATGCATTGTCTCTTGAACCGAGCAACTTAGAGTATAAGAACTTCAAGATTTTCCTTATGCAAGAATTATTCCCAAATTATAAGCGACGTCTTAAACACTTAAGATTGGGAAACATGGAAACATTAAAGGAGGTAGAGGTCTTGAAACTTCCCGATGACTGTATTAATGCTGTAAATGATATAAAGAATGTGCCAAAAACATTCAAAGGTATTCCTTTCGTCTGGGGGGAGAACTCTTGTCATCAGAACACTGTCCTTTTCGATGACTTCTTAAGACAACAAAAAAATGCTACAGGGCTGACATTTGGTATAACCGAGGGAGTGGTAATAACGATAAATGAGTTTGCATACACTCATATCTGGAACTACGTCAGACAAGGGAAGAAGACTGCTTACTATGATGTAACCAGAGATTGTTTTCAGAATCCTCAAATAAGAGCAATTGACAGACGGTATTATCCAATACGTGAACTGACAGCCGAAGAATTAATTGAGAATCGTGCAAATGGAGGTAAGCCATTTGGAGAAAAAGCGAACAAGTATTTTGAGGAGTATTACAAGACTCATCCTAGACAATATGAAAAATATTGTGAACTGTGGAGAAAGTTGAATGGTAATTCTCAGAAATAGCAAACTTTTAAAATTCTTTATAGAATTATATGGAGCAAGAAGACATACTGAAATCATATTACCCTACTGTACGTGAGTTAGTCAAGGATGACCCTATGTTGGAGAAGATATTTGTTCTTAATCGGGTATCTTCTGAATGGTTCAACCACGATAATTGGAATGGAGGTATTGACTACTACATAGTAAACATAAAAGTTCCTGTCAATATATACAAACAGATTACAGGTGATAATCGTGAGCAAGATCTTGAAAATACTGTCATGCAGGCGTTCCATGCCTCTATGAAGGATGTGAACAGCATTGACGTTCAAGGAGTCAGTATTATTCCATACAAAGAAGATATTGATGATAATGTAGTCAATGAGAATGCCGTCAAGTCTTGGACACTTGGTTATTTCCGAATGTTTATAAGTCATGTATCCTCACATAAGCAGTCTGCTGCTAACTTGAAGTTAGCTTTGGCAGATTATGGCATTTCTGGTTTCGTAGCTCATGAGGATATAGAACCAACAACAGAATGGCAGGAGGAAATTATTGCTGCCCTGCGTTCAATGGATGCTTTATGTGCTATACTCACAAAAGAATTTAATGGTAGCAAGTGGTGTGACCAAGAAGTAGGATTCGGATTAGGACGAAATGTTTTATGCATACCTATTAAGCATGGCACTGACCCTTATGGCATATTGGGCATGTATCAAGGGGCAAAGACTGCGTCCGATGCACGAGATGTAGCAAGGCAAATCTTTCATCTGCTTTGCAACAAGGAGAAAACCCATGAAAAGTACATCCAGATGCTATCTAATCTTTTTCTTGGTGCATCATCCATAGATTTAGCTCTGAAATGGTTGGACGTATTGAACCAAGTTGATAATTTGACAAACGCAGAAGTGAACTATATCCGTTCACATATCTCTGATGATTATGAGCCAATAAAGAATTCAGAGGTCTTGACCAAAACCAACCAATTCTTCCGCAATTATGGTGTGAGCGAGTATTACTTGGCTTATAAAACTCCAGTGGAGGAAGTCGACGACCTGCCGTTCTAATAAGTTTCTTAACATACTATTATAATGTTTGTACCAGCAACACTTGATATATTCAATGTAAAGTTACTTAGATTGTCTGTAACTGAAGATCAAAGGAATAAAATTGATTGGCGGAAAGAGTCCTATTATCGGCAACTCTTGCACAGAGTTACTGATAAGGATGGTGTTATCAATGGCTCAGAGTTGCAATATAACATCTTTCCAATTGAGTCAGGTGAACACTTTGATGTGTTTATCTCCTACTCACATAATGATGAGGATGAGGCATACGGTCTTTACCAGTATCTGACCGATAGGGGGTTGCACGTATTCCTTGACTCTACCATTTGGTATAGTGCAGACAAGCTACAGTATGAGATAGATAATCAGTATAGTAGACTACATCCTTATACTTCACTTTTTGATTACGAAAAGACTCAGTTGTCATCATCTCATGTCCATGCCATGCTGTCAATGGCAATACTTGAAGTCATAGACCGTTCTGAATTGTGCATTTTTCTGAAAAGTGACCAATCGCTAACTCTAAAGGACGGCATCGATAATCTCACATTGTCTCCATGGATATATGAGGAATTATCATATTTTACAAGGGTAGAGGTTACGACTCCGCCTAGATTCAAGAACTATTAAACCAAATACTTCAGTTCTACTGACAACCGGCTAGGGCTAATTGTCGAACAAAAAGAACTAAAGGTACAGTATAAAGTCGATATGAAAGGTCTAACTCCATTGGACTTAAAAGATTTGTCTTATAAATCTAAAGGAACAGCATATCTCAACGATATTTACCTAAGCCATGGTATCATGAATTATATCTTGAACGATTAAAACAACAACTATGACAAACTATCGAAACGGAAACTATTGTGCATTCTACGTGAGCGAATTCCAGATGAAATGGAATTTAGGAGTCAACACCGCTCATGATTACTGTTATTATCATACTCTTTCCCTATGGAAAGATCAAGAGCCAACTTTTCCATTTGTTGACTCCCACAACAAGACTTATAATGTCAGGGATGGAAGTGACTGGGAAACGACCCTTAAACCAAGACTCCACCAGCGGCTACGTAATTCCAAGAATATAATTCTGTTCCTAAGTTCAGATACATGCAATAGTCAAGCTCTCAGAGAGGAGATTGACTATGGCATCAATACATTGGGACTTCCAGTAATTGTGATATATCCTGAATACAAGGAGAAGTCTGATATAGCCGATGCAAATGGCATAAAGCAGAGTATAAAGGCCTTGTGGAATAAACTTCCAATATTTCGTGACAACATGGGCAAAGTACCTACTCTCCACATACCAATGAAGAAAAGTGTCATTAGGAATGCTTTGAATAATAAAGATTTTGTGGTTCAAAGTAAAACAGAATCTGGAGCTTATTTTTATCCACAAGAATAAAAAGAAAAGCAATCAATGATATTAATATGTGTAGTTGCATAAGTAAATGTCTACATAGTGCTTGGAGCTTCATGCGGATTAACTTCCGTCTATTAATCACAGAATTTGCGAAGTCCCTTGGCGTTCTGTCAGCCTTTGTGACAATTCTCAGCGTATGGTCCAATGACAAATGCTTTTGGCAAAGTCTTCTCCATTGGGCACCTTATGTGTGTTTTGCAATAGCATGTTTATGGGCAATATACAAGGTGTTCCCAAGAACCTGCATAACCATTACTTTCCACAAAAATGAGGAAAGGGTTATTAAAGTACAGAAAGGCGACATTTGGTCTATTCAAAAAGGCATCGTAGTAATTCCTGTTAATAACTTCCTTGATATACAGGATGACGATATTATCATTGCCAAAAGGTCATTGCATGGGATGTTCATTGACAAATTTAGACAAAAATATAAGGACAAAGACCTTGACGCTATGATAAAACAAGCTGTTAAGAATGATGGAATAGCTCCTTCGGGAAACTACACAGACCGCATGAATCTCCAAGATGATAAACACTGTACCTGTTACCCACTTGGTACAGTTGTAAGACTGAAGCTGGGAGACCTTCAATATTATCTTGTTGTGGCAACTGAATTTGATAAGGATAACCACGTAATCCATGAGCCCGAGAAATACTCCATGATGATTTTAACGATGTTACAACATATACACATATGGAATAGCGAAGTTCCAGTATATTTGCCTATTATAGGAAGTGGTCAAATGGGATTGCCGCTCACAAAACAGGAGGTATTAACAGAAATGCTGTCCTGTTTCAATCTTGCGGAAAGGTATGTAGCTTTAGGGGGAACAACTATTCTTATCTACAAAGGCGACATGAAGGATATATCACTGAACAAACTGTCGTATCAATTCTCAAAGTTTTAGTATGATAACTTCTAAGAAAGAACTGCGGGAGTACCTGGAAGCGGACGCGACAAATTACAAAACGCAGATTAGTGGTTTCTTTACAAGATTGAAGAACCGTTTGCTGTGTGACCCAATATCCGACTAATGGAAGATATGGAGATATATAGTCGCTCTGCCTCATGTGGAATGGTGTGTTAACGCCAAAGGTTTGTGGCGGCATCAAGTGATGAGAATATACTGGTTGCGCCGGCTTCGTAAGCTTAGTTATAAGACCGGCTTTCAGATACCGCCTAACACCTGTGGCAAGGGCTTGACCATCTGGCACCGGGGGAGACTGTCCGAGAACTCCCGAAGAGGTGTCAAACTGTCATCAGAACATAGTTCTTTGAAGAAGTGTGCACCTTCAGAACTTACACATTGCGTTAAATCGAACGTTTTACGATCAACAATTAAGCCGCAATCTAGTTCTCGGACGGCCTGGGGGGGGTAA
>Ga0256871_1000428_pt1 | contig 17272 bp, 17 predicted proteins | sample RumenRJG_07RNA_FD_185439 | JGI IMG/M metagenome (GOLD analysis project Ga0256871, IMG submission 185439) | Metatranscriptome of bovine rumen microbial communities from Lethbridge, Alberta, Canada - Rumen RJG_07 (Metagenome Metatranscriptome) | ecosystem: Host-associated > Mammals > Digestive...
CTTTTGCCTTGCTACTACAAGGAGAAATGTTAAATCAGAAAAAGTTTATTGCCTCCCTCATCACTGCAACCGCCTTATACAAGGCGGTTAAAGTGGGTGTGGGCGGGAAATAGAACGTTTACTTGTTATGCGAATCGGAATACTCACATTACCCTTACATACCAACTATGGAGGAATACTTCAGGCTTATGCCTTGCAAACGGTATTAGAAAGAATGGGACATGAAGTGAAAGTTATTCGCACCCCATTTATAAGACCAAAGGCTTCTGCTGTCACAAAAATAAAGAGGCTGCTAAAATTAGCATTGGGCAGATATAATGGTTACATTGATTTTGAAGAAAAATCTAATGAATGGTTGCCTATTGTAAGTCAAAATATTAATTCTTTCATAGAGAAACATATAAACTGGTCAAAATTGTATAATGACTATACTGAGATATCTGAAAGTGATTTTGATTGTATTTGCGTAGGAAGTGATCAAATCTGGAGACCGAAAATGCTCCTTTGTGATATTTCCAATGCCTTTCTTTCATTTGCTAAAAATTGGAATATAAAGCGAATAGCTTATTCTGTATCTTTTGGTACAGATGAATGGGAATATACAGAAGAAGACACTAAAGCCTGCAAAATTTTAGTCAAAAAGTTTAATGCAATTAGTGTCAGAGAGTTTGGTGGTGTGGATTTATGCAAGCAAAATCTAAATATCTGCGCTATGCATACACTGGATCCTACTATGTTGCTGTGTGCGAATGACTATTTGACTCTAATATTAGACGAACCAAAAGAGAGTGAAGCTAATTTCTTGTTTTCTTATGTTTTGGATGTAACAAAAGAAAAGACAATGTTAGTGGAAAACTTTGCCGAATCAAGTGGAATGAATATCAGAAAAATAGATATAGAGATGGGTAATCATAAATGCGATATAGAGGAACGTATTTTACCTTCTGTAGAATTTTGGCTGAAATCTTTTCGTGATGCTAACTACGTGGTTACTGATTCTTTTCATGCTTGTGTCTTCTCAATCATCTTTAAAAAACCTTTTGCTGTGATTGTAAATAACGCTAGAGGTGCAGCAAGATTTCATTCTTTGCTTTCTATGTTGGGACTTGAAGACAGAATTATCAAGTCGCAAGAAGAAATGAAACAACTCAAGGATATAGATTATGACTCTGTATATAACAAGTTGGAAGAGAAAAGATTATATTCATATAATTATTTAAAAGAAAATTTATGTTGATACTTACATTAAAGCGAATCAAACGCAGACTTTCCCGAATATACCATAATTTTAAGATGACACATGGACATGTAAATGTCGTGCATCTTGGTTTAGGAAACTATAAAAAGTACATTGGGGGGGGATAATATGATTGTTATTAAGAATAATTGTGTGATAGACAACCCTGTCTTTCACATTGTTGGTAATAACAATAAAATCACGTTTGAAGAGAATTGTCACGTCGGACCGGATTGTAGTTTCTGGATGGAAGGGAACAATGTACAGATAACAATTGGTAGGCATACAACTTTTACAAATTCTGTTCATGTGAATGCCCAAGAGGACAATATGAAGATAGAGATTGGGGAAGACTGTATGTTTTCCAATCATATCATTGTCAGAACAAGTGATTCCCATGCCATCTATTCAAACGACACCAATAAACGTATAAATCTTGCAAAATCCATAAAAATAGGAAACCATGTATGGATAGCACCTGGTTCAGAAGTGATGAAAGGTGTTGTCGTTGGAGACGGATGTATCATAGGTTCACAGACAATGGTGACAAAGGATGTTCCTGCCAATTGCTTAGTTGTCGGAAGACCAGCAAAAGTCGTAAAAGAAAATATACGATGGACAAGAGAAGACGTGATATTTCATAAAAAATAAAGATAATGGAACCATATATATTTATCCTAATAATAAATTTGATTCTTTCTTATATAGCTAACATATGTTATGATAAGAAATATAAATTGGTATCTGTGTTAAGTATATCAATTTTAGTATTGGTGAATGTAATATTTTCAGGATGTCGTGATTTCGGTGTCGGTATTGATACGAATGTATATATAGAGTCTTATTTTAAAACCGCTGCAGATTTACAGAGTATAAAAGCATTCTGGAACGTTGAAGGATTTGACAAAGGCTTTTTGCTTTTGGCATACGTGTCAAACCTGTTTTCTGATGATGCCCAGTCTTTACTTGTGGTAACATCATTATTTATTCAGGTATTCTTTTATGTAGCCTTATGGCAATATAAGAAAGTCTGTAATATAAGTATATTCGTAGCCACATTATTGTTTTGTATCATTTTTTATTGTCACACATTAAATCTGATGCGACAGTTTTGTGCTATATCTTTACTTGCCTTTGCATTCTCTCTATATATACAAGGAAAGAGAAAGACTTACTTACTGTTACAAGTCCTTGCTTATTTCTTTCATAGTACATCTGTAATATTTGTATTTGTCCCCTTAATTTGGGAACTGTCAAACATGAAGAATGACAAGAAAAAGAATATATATGCCATTATCATTATTATCGGACTTCTTATCTTCGTTTCCTCATTCTTTTATTTTGCAAGTCTTTTAGGTGATTGGGGCCTATTGTCAGAGGTTTATGCAGACAGATATGGCAAAACAGGAGAATATCAAATGGGAACACGAGCTGTAGGTGGTACAGGTTTAGGAACTATATTTAATTTTAGCTACCCTATTGCCTTTATTCTCTATGCAAAATATATTAAGTCTATTGATAAGAAAATATTCTTTTTTATCCTCATGCTGTGTTTATGTTCTTCTGTTTTGCAGTTGTTGGGTTACCAGGTAAGATTTGTGAATAGAATCGCTTTCTATCTAAGCCTTATTATGTATATATTTCTCCCCAAAATATTTTCAAGTACAAAAATGAATATTGCCATTAAAGTAATAATGATATTACTATATGTTTCTAATTGGTATACAATTTATATTGTTAGTGGTGGTGGAGACGTATTGCCCTATAAGTCAAAAATTCTAAATGTCCGATAAATTATGGTTTCGACTTTTTTTAGTATTATCATACCTGCATATAATGCAGAAGTGTATATAAAAGAGTGCATATGTTCTTTAAAAAAACAGACAATGCAAGACTTTGAAATAGTTATTGTTGATGATGGGTCTACCGACAATACCCTTAACGTATGTTATGAGCATGCCAATAAGAATCCTTCTATGAAAATAAAAATTGTACATCAGGCGAATCAAAGACAAATAGCTGCAAGAATGAATGGTGTCAATCATTCTTGCGGTGAATATTGCTTGTTTGTTGATGCTGATGATAAACTTGTTGAAACAGCCTTGGAAGATATAAAAAAATCAATAGATAAATATGAAGCAGATATCATTATTTATAACGGGTTGAGATTTCTTGATGATAATCACACTCCTTTTTGGTCTCACTACAAAAAAAAGGAAACATTTTTATCCGGTAGAGATTTTGAACAATTTAGGTATGATGCATTAACGACTAAAAGATTTAATAATGTGTGGAATAAAGCCATTAGAAGAAAGGTCATTTTAGAGTCCGCTTGCTTTAAGAATGTATCCTATATATCAATAGAAGAAGATTATCTTATGCAGTTGCCTTGGTATGATGTTGCACAATCTGTTGTTTATTTACCAAAGAATTTGTATCTATATAGACTAAATACAAATAGTATAACTTTCCAAAAATTCGATAAGTATAAGTTTGATTCTGCTAAATTCATTTTTAATGTAGCCATGAATTATGTCATAAAATGGAATGTTCCAAATGGTGAAACTCTAATTAGGCGACGTTTTATTAGCAGTGTATCAAATGCTGTCAAACAGTTCTATACGAAACAAAGTGGTCTAAATGCAACAGAAAAGAAGAATTATTTATTACAAATTGCTAATGATAATACATTTAGAGAAGAATATAAAAAGTTTGATGGAACCATAAATTCAAAGATCGGTAAAATCATACTATGGCTATTATATCATAAATGTTGGAGATTATCATTATTCCTTGCAGAACATGACCCAAAGATACACGGGAAAGACAAATCTACTTTTTCTTATAGTCATTAGAGATTCAAAAAATATGTTACAAGTCATATATAATTCAACCCCACTATGGGATTATTTCATAGATAATTGCAAAAAGAAGCATAATTATGCCTTTATCAAGCTGCAGAAAAAACAGAACATCTTTGCTTCACGGAATATGTTGGCAAGATGCGTCAATTTGGCTATAGGCAAATATATAGATTTGGGGTACCGCTATATTATAAATGGTAATTTTAATCAGATTGCAAATAATGACACCATTTTACTGTTAGGTATATACAATTATGCAGAGCTTTTTCGTCTCCGTAAGAGATTTCAGAGTAATAAAATGGTTTTATGGCTTTGGAATCCTGTAATGAAAACATATCGTAGGAATGCATATGATGTGATAAGGAGATTGAAGAGCTTAAAATATGAAATTTTTACTTTTGACGATGCAGATGCAAAAGAATTTAATTTGGGACTCAGGTCACAGTTTACATTAATTCCATCAGCTAATCTGAAGGACAAGAATAATATAAAATATGATACGTATTTCTTGGGGCAGCCTAAAGGTAGATTGAAGATATTAAAAAGGCTTGAACAAATATATACAGAAATGGGCATAAAATATTGTTTCAAAATAGTAAACACTCCTGCTGATTATATCCCATATGAAGAGAATATAAGAAATGTGAGTCTAAGCAAAAGTGTCTTAGAATTATGCCAAGAAGGACAAAGGGGATTGACATTACGGGCTCTTGAAGCTATGCTATGTCATCGAAAATTGATAACGAATAATAAGTCAATTGTAGAAGAAGACTTTTACAGTCCGCAGAATGTATTCGTCATTGGTAAAGATACCAATGAGAATTTAAAGCATTTCATTGATTCTGATTTCGTTGTAGTTGATGACGCTATATTAGAAAAATATGACTTCAACAATTGGCTTGAATACTTTTATTACAAAATGAAATAAACAAGAAAATAACTAATGAAAACAATTTTTATTGCAGGTCCTTGCGTGATAGAATCCGCAGAGTGCCTTGATGTAGTAGCACAAGAAATTGTGCGCTTGAATAACAAGTACAATATTGACATTATATTTAAGTCTTCGTTCGATAAGGCGAACCGTACTTCCATAAACTCTTTCCGTGGTCCTGGTATGGAAAAAGGACTACAGATGATGGCTGACATAAAGAGCAAGTATGGACTGCGTCTTTTGACGGACATCCATGAGTCATATCAGGCTGCACCTGTAGGTGAGGTGGTAGATGTGTTACAGATTCCTGCTTTTCTCTGCCGGCAGACAGACCTTCTTGTGGCTGCAGCAAAGACTGGCAAGACCGTTAATGTCAAAAAAGCCCAGTTCCTTTCTGGAGAGGACATGAAATATCCCGTTCAGAAGGTTAAGGAGTCTGGAAATGATAATGTATGGCTTACGGAGCGTGGTAATATCTATGGATACAACAACCTCGTTGTTGACTTCCGTAATATTCCCGATATGAAGAAGATTGTGCCTACAGTGATAATGGATTGTACTCACAGCGTGCAACGGCCAGGAGCAGCCGGAGGAAAAACAGGTGGAAATCGTGAGTTCGTTCCAGCTATGGCTTTAGCTGCTAAAGCGTTTGGGGCTACAGGATATTTCTTTGAGGTGCATCCTAATCCGGAAGAGGCTATGAGTGACGGTCCTAACATGCTTTATTTGAAAGATTTTGAAGAAGTTATTAAGTCTTTATTAGATTAGTTATGAATATAAAGTTATTGGTAATGGATGTTGATGGAACATTGACCGATGGCAAAATCTATATGTCTGCAGAAGGTGAAATGATGAAAGCATTCAGTATCAAAGATGGATATGCAATAGCCCACTTGGGCGAAAAGCATATAGTACCTGTTATTATCACAGGCCGTTCTTCTAAGATTCTTGTTAAACGATGCCAAGAATTAGGGATAAAAGAATTGCACCAAGGCATTGAAGATAAAGTAGCAAAACTTTTGGCAATTTGTAAAAAATATCAGATTGAACCCAATAATGTTGCTTATATCGGTGACGACTTGAATGATTTGGAATGCATGAAAAAATGCGGCTATTCAGCAGCTCCAGCAGATGCTGTCCAAGAAGTGCTGGACACCGTTGATTATGTTTGCAAGCATAGAGGCGGTGAAGGTGCCGTAAGAGAATTTATAGAACAACTTTAAATAGTATTAATTATGGAAAAATGTACAAAGTATGCCATAAAGTGTTTTAAAGATGAAGCACAGGCAATATTGGATCTAATTCCTTTATTAGATGACAATTTTGATAAAGCGATAGACCTCATTTATAATTGCAAAGGACGTTTTATCATAACAGGTGTGGGTAAGTCTGGACATATCGGAGCAAAAATTGCTGCGACCTTAGCAAGTACAGGTACACCATCTTTCTTTGTTAATCCGTTGGATGCCTATCATGGTGACTTGGGTATGTTCAAGTCGGAGGATGTAGTACTGGCAATATCCAATTCTGGATATACCGATGAGTTGCTTAGATTCATACCACTACTGATAGACAGAAACATACCTATTATAGGCATGTCCGGTAATCCTGAATCTTTATTGGCTCAGTATTCCACTTGTCATCTTAATATACATGTTAAGCGTGAGGCTTGTCCTCTGAATCTTGCTCCAACCTCTTCCACTACAGCTACGCTGGCTATGGGTGATGCCATTGCCTGTGCATTGATGGAAGTACGTCATTTTAAGGCAAAAGACTTCGCTTTGTATCATCCTGGTGGCAGTCTTGGCAAGAAGCTTCTTTCTAAGGTAAAGGACTACATGGTTTCTACCAACTTACCTGTCGTTTCACTTGACAGCAAAGTAAGCGATACTATCATTGAAATCAGCAAGACAAAGCAGGGCATTGCCGTTGCATTGGAAGATGGAAAGATTGCAGGTGTTGTTACGGATGGAGACGTTCGTCGTGCTATGCAGAACAAGAAGGATGTGTTCTTTGACTTAACTGTAAAGGAGATTATGAGCACACATCCTAAGATCGTAAACCAAAGCACCAAACTATCTGAGGCTGAAGCTATAATGCGTAAGTTTAATATCCATTCTCTGGTGGTTGTTGATGACAACAGTAAATTTGTTGGAATAATTGATTCATTCAGTTGTATTTTATAAACCCATAAAAATATGAAAACAGTTGCATTTGTTCCTATTCGCTTGAATAGTAAGCGAGTAGTAGGTAAGAATTTGAAAATGTTGGGCGAAAAGCCCTTAATGTGTTATATCCTTGACACATTGGCAAACATAAAAAAGATAGACGAAGTATATGTCTATTGTAGCCAAGAGTCTATTAAGGAATATTTGCCAGAGGGTGTGAAGTTCCTAAAGCGCCCAGAATACCTTGACAGAGATGAGACCCTCGGTAAGGAGATTTATGAGGAGTTCACTAAAACCATTGATGCTGATATTTATATATTGGCACATACGACATCTCCTTTCATGAAACAGGAAACTGTAGAAAACGCTCTTGATAAAATCGTAAATGATGGTTATGATTCTGCGTTCAGTTGTGAGAAAATCCAGACCTTCACATGGTATGATGGTAAACCCCTCAACTATGATTTAAAGGAAATACCAAGAACTCAGACAATTGAGCCAATCTATGTGGAGACCAGTGCGTTCTTTATGTTCAAGCGTGACATATGGAAAGTTCATAAGCAGCGCATCGGTTTTAAGCCTTATATGGCTCAGGTAGATAAAATTGAGGGCGTAGATATAGACTGGCCTGAGGATTTTGATTTTGCTGAAAAAATTCTGGAAACATATAAAAAATAATGATTATGTCACTGAAGAAAAGTTTAATCCATTTGAATGAAAACCTTCAGGAGCTTCAGCAACTCTTAGTTTTCTTTTCAGGCCTTCTTGTAGATTTTCCCAAGAAGCCTTTTAAATATAAGAAAGTTCAATCTGGTACATTGGCAGTTTTGGCAAATGGTCCCTCTTTGAAAGATGTTTTGAAAAGAATACCAACATCCAAAGAGTTCGAGACAGTGGAGTTTTCTGTTATGAATTTCTTTGCATGCACTCCTGCATTTAAGGAAATCAAACCAAAGTATTATTGCTTGGTTGATCCCATGTTTTGTATGAGTACATGGCACGATGAGGAAGTAAGAAAAGCCTTTGAGAGGCTTCAGGAGGATGTCGATTGGGAGATGACATTATTTATTCCCGCTTATTATAGAATAGCTCGTTTTAAAAAATTTTCTCATATAACAAATCCGAATATTAAGATAGTCACTCTTAATAGTAGCCGTTATTTAGGTAAAAGTACTAAAATTTTTAGTTGGCTTTTCAAACATGGATTGACGATACCAAGGAGTACTGTCGCCCAGACATGTATTTATACAGCTATTAATATGGGATTTGATACAATTCGTCTTTATGGAATGGAACATACCTTCTTCGGATCATTAACAGTTAGCCAAGATTGCAAATTATGTTCCGTAGAAGAACATTTCTATGGTAAGGATGAAAAATTAAAACCGTTGCTCAAAAATGATAATGGCTCTCAATATAGAATAAGTGATTTCCTTTTACAGAAAGGAACATTGTTTTTTATGCATGATATTTTGTCTGATTATGCAAAAAGTGTAGGATGCAGAATCTTAAATTGTACTCCTGTGACTATGATTGATAGTTATGAGAGAGAAAAATGAAAAACTAATGGGATTAATTCATAAACTGACTTTTGTACCACGCTTTATTCGTCAAGTATTTTATCTGCCATTTAACCGATTGATGTTCAAATCAGCAGGGGCAAGTATTGGAAGAAATTTCAACGTGAAAAATCGCTTTTATCTAAAGCTTTATCCAAAGGGAACTTTGGCTATTGGCAACGATTTTACAGTTCATAGTGGAGAGGCAATCAATCCTATTACAAGGAATGTTAAAGGATGTTTTTTTATAAATGGGGGAGCAAGTTTGACTATAGGCAACAATGTAGGAATGAGCTCTCCAACAATATGGTGTGACGAGAAAATTGTCATAGGAAATGATGTGAGGATAGGAGCCTTGGTCACTATAATGGATACGGATTGCCATAGTTTGAACTATAATGACAGAATGAACGGAGACAAGGAAACCAAGACAAAACCTGTGGTGATAGAAGAAGGGGTACTGATAGGAGCCCAGTCTATTGTCTTAAAAGGAAGTCATATTGGTGCTCATTCTATCATCGGTGCAGGTTCTGTCGTCTGCGGCGAAATTCCTGCTAATTGTATTGCCGTTGGTAATCCTTGCAAAGTTATAAGAAAATTGTAACCCACATACCCTTTGTCTATCAGATAGATAGCTCCCATCTCGACACAGATTTCATCCAAAGCGTTAACATCGTGAACCGATGCTTTGGTCAAAAGAACGAATACTGGGAGATTTCCTCTCAAATCAAGCTGGGTTTGCAGTTTAATGCCACCCTTCTTCTTTCTGAATTTTGCCCAAGGACAGAGTTTGAGACAGAGACTGATGGTACTGCTGTCGAACGCATAGACCATGTTGTCAATGTCAAGTCTGAAGCTATCCTTCGCATAGAGCGGGCGCACCTTTTTGATAAGGACTTACCCCAATTCCGCATAGATATGCCAATCTCTGAGCTCATTCGCCTTAGCCAAAGTATTGCGAGGGTCGGCATAGCTAATACCGCAGTGATAGAGCTTATGGGTAACAGCCAACGCATTCAGGCTTGCCTCTATATCGCGCAGACTATTCTTATCAGCGTATTGAGCCAGGCACATAACCAGCAACTGGTCATGCAAGGTGAGGCTTCTCACCCTGTAATTGCCTCTGTACTTGGCAACAATATCATTGAATTCCCTACGAGGTATGAACTGCATAATCTGTGCGAATACGATCTTTCAGACATTCATGTAACACGCTTCTTTGATAAAGACTGCAAGGTTAGTCAATTCAAATCGTGTACAAGAAATAACGAGTCTAAATCATTCTATTTTAATAACTTATATTTAAATCGTCTCGTTTTATTGGGACACTAGTTCTATGAATTCTATATTTGCTTTAATGTGATTGGAGAAGAAAAGTCAAATAAGATAGATGAACCTATCAATAAGTATGCATCTCTGATAGAAAAGGATATGACTCTATCTTTAGTCAATCAATTTATGAAGAGCATGATAGAACGTTTGCCTCCTAAATAAGCCTTTATGCTAAAGTTTGAAGCTATAGGATTTTCCAAACATGTAAAATTCTATCAAGGTTCGAAAAATCATGATAGAGCTTATTTGGTCTTGGAATTGATAGAGCAAAAGCTTTCTGGACGTACAGAAATAGATGATTTTACAATAGAACATGTATGTGCTGATTCTCAGGGAGAAGAAAATGCTCAGATTGGTAATTTGATTCCTTTAGAGAATTTGTTAAATCAGAGAGGTGAGGATAAAACCATTGAAGAAAAGCTTGCCATCTATGAGGATTCAAATTTTGCAACAGCTAGGAAACTGGCACGACGTATTATGCAGGCGAATGAATCTTTCTATCCAAAACTAAGAAGTAAATACTTGGGTGAGATGTCGTATAATGACATCGTCAATTTTTTGAATGAGGATAATATTATTGTAGAAAATTAAAAATATGTATACACCAAAAATTAGTATTGTAACAATCGCATATAATTGCGAAAAAGAGATAGAAGAAACTATCCTGAGTGTTATCAATCAACAATATGATAATAAGGAGTATCTTATCATTGATGGTGCATCAAAGGATGGTACGATGGATATAGTTGATAAATATCGTGATAAAATTGATGTTATTATCTCTGAACCAGATAAGGGTAGAAGTGATGCCTTTAATAAAGGTATAGCCCATGCTACTGGTGATTACATTGTTATGATGAATGCTGGAGATTTATTAGCAGATGATGCCTTGAATAAGTTTGCTAGAAATTATGAACCTGGCTATGATGTAATCAAAGGTAATACAATTAGATGGAATTCTGAGACAGGCTATAAGTCACGAGAAATTCCGGTAGTTAATTATCCTGCTATCCCTTTTAATTTTTTAGTCTGCCATCAGTCAACCTATATTTCAAAGGAAGCCTATGAAAAAGTCGGGGGATATAAAGTTGATTTTAAGGTTGCCATGGACTTGGAAATGATGCTTAGACTGACCCGTATGGGTTGTAAGTTTAGACGTATTCCCGCAGACCTTGCTATCTTCAGGATGGGAGGAATTTCCCAAAACTCAAGGCAGCGAAGGCTGGATGAGATGAAGCTCGCAATGCAACTCAACGGCCGAAATTGGGTTCAGACAACAATATTTATGAGCTATGTCAGGTTGAGAACAATAATTCGAAATATGCTTAATAAGATAAATCCAGATCTTAAGAATCGTATTATTACTCATACGATTAAAAATTAATGAATGAAATCCATTCATTTTTTTAATAATGTATGTCCTAATAGCCCCGCATGTCAAGGCTATTAAGAAAACGGTTGCCTTTCTGAGGCGTGCGATGTAGCTACAGACATGGCATCAGGAAAATGTATTTTAACGGTAGGACAAGTGAAGAGATAAAGTTTAATAGAAATGAAAATCAAGAAAATCTATATACAAAATTTTCGAAAGTTAAAGTCATGTGTTATTGACTTTGACGATACCCAAACAATCTGTGTAGGAGCGAATAACAGCGGAAAGACGTCGTTTATGGATGCCATCATGGAATTCCTATCTCCAGAAGGCAATAAGAAGTTTAAGACTCGTGATTTTACTTTAGATGTATGGGATAAAATAAATACCATTGGGGAATCATGGATGAAAACAGAAGTTCTTGAGGCTGACAGATCCATAATCAAATGGGAACACTTACTACCCTCTTTGGATGTATGGTTTGAAGCGAACGAGAAAGAGGCTTACATCATCAGGAACCTTATCCCCTCATTGGATTGGAATGGAGGATTGATTGGGGCACGTGTTAGGTTTGAGCCAAAAATTGAGGAGCTATTTGATGCCTACACAAAAGCTCGTGGCAATGTCTTGTCGGTCAAAAAAACAGAGCGTGGAAAGAAGCACAAGACAAACGATATATACCCAAAGCATCTGTGGGATTATCTTGACAGAAGTAACAAACTTCAATCATTCTTTGCATTAAAGTATTATGTCTTAGACCCAGATAAATTGGGGGACAAACCACAGCCTACACCTAATAAAAATCAAGAGAATTTACTGAAAGGGTTGATCAAAATAGACTATATCGAGGCTCAGCGTGGCTTCTCCGACCCCAACAGTAATCAGCCTTCAGGCTTTGATACCTTGTCGAGACAATTGAGCAAATATTATGACTCTAATGGTGATCCCGTAGAAAATCTCACTGAGGCAGAACTTCCGCTATATGAAGAAATAGTTAAATTGACGGATTCTCTCAATAAGCAATTGGACGAACAGTTCAAAGCACCTGTATCAGAGCTAAAGCAGATTAATTACCCAGGTTTTCAGAACCCGTCAATCAAAATGAACACACGAGTGAATCCGAAAGAGACACTCCAACACGAATCTTCCGTTTTGTTTGAGGTTGGTACCAGTGGTCATTGCTATGATTTGGCTGAGCAATACAATGGACTCGGTTATAGGAATCTTATCTCAATGTACTTTCAGTTAATCCATTTCCGTGAATCATGGATTAACGTAAACAAGAAAGATTTAACTAACGAGGTAGAACCTATTCATCTTGTTCTGATAGAGGAGCCAGAGGCTCATCTTCATGCTCAAGCTCAGCAAGTGTTTATATCAAAAGCTTATTCGGCTCTTACAAACAATGAAGAGGCAAAGAAACTTCAAACTCAGCTTGTTGTAAGCACGCATTCCACTCACATAGCCCATGAAGCAGATTTTAGATGTCTACGTTATTTTAAAAGGGAATTAGATTCGAAAACTAAACTTCCAATATCTACAGTTATCAATCTAACCAATACGTTTGGTAATGACAAGAAAAACGAGAGGTTTGTAACTCGGTACATCAAGCTAACCCACTGTGATATGTTCTTTGCTGATGGAATTATATTGGTTGAAGGTGCAGGTGAGAGAATACTGATGCCTAAATTCTTGAAGGATGCTAATATGGATAATATGTATCTTTCGATCATTGAGATTAATGGAGCCCATGCACATCGTTTTCGTCCTTTGATTGAGAGACTTGGCATGCCTACCTTAATAATAACCGACTTAGACGCGCAAGTAAAAGATAACGGCAAAATATTACCTGAGCGAGGCAAGGGATACATTACAAACAATGACACCCTTAAAAATTGGCTGCCCTGTGAGGATCGCATTGACAAACTTGTCGACCTTGATGATAGCAAAAAACAAAAAGGTTGTCTTAGGGTAGCCTATCAGCATGAAATTAATATACATTACAAAGGCAAGTATGTCAAAGCAATCCCATACACACTTGAAGATGCTATTGGATTGGCCAATATAGATCTTTTTGATAAAGAGGACAAAGGAGTTGGTATGGTAAGAAAATTCCATGATGCTGTACAAGAAAAAGACATCAAGAATTGCAAAGAAAAAATGTTCAATGCTCTTGAAAAATCAAAGAAAGCAGAATTCGCTGTAGACTTGTTACTCTCTGAAAAATTTGAGAGTTTAAAGGCTCCTGATTACATTAGTGAGGGGCTTGAATGGCTAAAGGGGCAAATATCAACAACAAAGGATAATGCAATATAACTATGTCAATAAAGAAAGAATTTGCAGACTTGGTATCATTAGACAACAAGAAAAGTTTTTTCTTGTTTGCCGGAGCGGGTACAGGCAAGACCTATACACTTGTTGAACTCTTGAAAATAATTAGGGAAAATTATTCCGAATATTTTAGGCTGACAAGCAAGCATTGTGCAGTAATTACTTATACCAATGCAGCAACAGACGAGATAATAAACCGCCTTAAAGATACATCAATCTTTGACATATCAACAATACACAGTTTTATCTGGTCTCTTATAAAGCCATTTCAGAAGGACATAAAAAATACGTACATCACTTTCAAGAATCAGAAACTTGCTGAAACAGAGGAAAAACTGAAAAAAGCTAGGCCTAACACCAAAAGTAGGAAAAAATACGAAGAACAGGAAGAAGGGATAATTGCAGAAATCGAATTTGCGAAATCAGTTGAAGAATTTGTCTATGACCCAAATGGGGAAAACTTGGAACGAAATTCGCTTAACCATTCTGATGTTCTAAAAATAGGTTCATACCTAATTGCTAACAAAGCTTTGATGCAAGAAGTCCTTATAGGGGCATACCCTATTCTTCTTATAGACGAAGGGCAGGATACAAACAAAAAAGTAATAGATGCCTTTATAGAAGTTCAAAACAAGCATCAGGAGAATTTTAAGTTAGGTATTTTGGGAGATACAAAACAGCGTATATATCTTGATGGAGAAGAGAATATAGAGGGCAAGCTTTCGGAGAAATGGCAAAAGGATCATTTAGATATAAATTTCCGTTCTGATAGTAGAATTGTAGAACTTTCAAACAGTATAGCAAGCCGACTTTATCCAGATGCTTCGGTTAGACCGAAGGAGGGCGTTAAAACAGGTTTTGTTCATTTGTTTATAAAGGGGTATTCAAAAGATTTAGATAGAATTGAAATTGGAACTCGAGTTAAAGAATATATGGCTAGAGTTTCAAATGACAATGAATGGACAAAAGGAGATGTAGAGACTTTACTTTTAGAGCATAGAATGGCTGCTGTCCGTTTAGGATTTGCAGATTTATATGATAATCTACGTAATGTTCCCAAATACAGTCAAGGAATATTAGACGGCTCAATGTCGGATATGTTCCTATTCAAGAGTATTTTAGTACCTCTTGAAAATAGTTATACTCAGCACGATCTATCTGAAGTATATCAAATAGTAAAGGACAATTCCCCTCTATTGAGGAAAGATACTCTATCGAAAGACGAATCTCCACTAAAGCTTATACAGACTATTAATTTAAAGGTTCAAGAGTTATGTAAATTACTTTGTCGAGATGATACTACAATCGGAACTGTCGTTGAATTCATTAGTAATAATGGGCTTTTTAACATATCACCAGTATTGAAAGAGTCTATTAAAGAAATAAATGGGGACAGCGAAGAAAAAGAGATAGTTGCGTGGCGTAAATGTATGTCATTACGCTATTCGGAGGTAAGACAATACATCAAATATGTTACTGGACAGTCTGGTTTTGCTACGCACCAAGGAGTGAAAGGGTTAGAGTATGACAGAGTGATGGTAATAATAGATAGTCAAGACACGAAAGGCTTTCTTTTTGATTATGACAAATTATTCGGTGTAAAGCCGTTATCTGAAACCGATATTAAGAATATGAATGAAGGCTTAGATAATTCCATAGCGAGAACTATGCGGTTGTTTTATGTTGTTTGCACTCGAGCCCGTCATTCTTTGGCTATACTTGCTTATACGACAAATCCTGCTATTGTTAAAAAAACTTGTGAAGAAAATGGTTGGTTTAAAAAAGACGAAATAACGATAATGGAGTAAGCGACTATGAAGATAACACATATACTTGAGTGCGCCGGCGGTGTCGAGCGGTATCTTGAGATGCTTGCACCGAGGCTGAAAAAGGAAGGAATTGAGCAGTCGATCGTTTGCTCTCATTCTGTCAATCTCGAAAAACTGAAAGACTGTGTTGATGCCTGTTATGTTACAGATATGCGGCAGACGTTCAATCCTTTGGCAGTGATAAAAATTATCAGGCAGGTGCGCAGAGCGATAATAGCTTCTAAGCCTGATATAGTGTATTGTCACAGCAGCTTCGCAGGAGTCTTTGGACGCCTGGCAGCCATCGGTACACATTGTAAGGTAGTGTACAATCCTCATGGGTGGGCATTCAATATGCGTAGTGCATCGACTCAGAAGTTGATGGTCTTTCGGAAGATGGAACAAATATTTGCCCCTATGACGGATAAGATTGTGTGCATATCCGATGCAGAACGTGAGTCGGCTATATATAATAATGTGGCACCGGAAGATAAACTTGCATTGATACCGAATGGGATAGATATAGATGCTGTAAGAACAGCAATTCCTGTAAAGCGATCCAAGCTGGATATTGCTGAGGACGCTTTCGTTGTCGGCATGGTAGGCAGGCTGTCTGCTCAGAAAGCTCCGGATGTATTCATTAGAGCAGCGGAGATGATTCATAAGGAGATACCGAACTCAGCTTTCGTTATTGTCGGGAATGGCGATCAGCGAGAGAGAATCGAAGATTTTGCTCGGGCACACGGACTTAATCTTATAGTAACAGGATGGACAGACAAGCCTTATAGCTATCTTAAAGCCTTTGATGTAGCTATGCTCCTATCTCGTTGGGAGGGTTTTGGCTTGGCTATTGTCGAGTATATGGCAGCGGAGAAGAATGTAGTAGCAGCCAGGACTGATGCAATACCCAGTCTCGTGGATGACGGTGTTGACGGATTCTTAGTTGACGTTGACAACGCTGAACAAGCTGCAGACAAGGTGCTATGGCTTCATAAACATCCAACCGAAGCAATGGACATGCGACAGAAAGCCTTACAGAAGGTTATGATGAAATATGATATTAATCGTGTAGTAAATCAACATATAGACATGTTTAACAAATTAATCACCGTGGGGGGGGCAGAACGAAATAGCGCTCTGATTCTTACACCTGCCTTCCTCAGTAATAAAGAAAGGAGGGCAGCATGAAGATACTATTCATTGGTGGTGCCGGATTCATAGGCTCAAGCCTTGTTAAGGAGTTTCTAAAAGACTCAAAATATGAGGTATTTGTGTTAGAGCCAAGTTTTGCTAATGTTTCGAGGCTTAATGGATTGAATGTGACTATCATTAGAGAATCATTGACCAATGTAGAGGCCGTAGAAGATATTTTGGCAGACAACGAGATTCAGACGGTAGTCCATTTAGTCTCTACTCTGATTCCGGGCAGTGGATATGATGACTTTAATCGAGAATTCCAGAATATGATATTTCCAAGTATTCGGCTGATGGAGTTCTGCGCAAAGAAAAACATTAAATTCATATACTTCTCTTCTGGAGGAACGATCTATGGCAATCGTAGCGATATGAAGCCATTTGTAGAAACAGACGAGCAAAAGCCTATCTCTTACTATGGTTGGTCGAAGCAGATGATGGAGAATGCTATTCTTTTTAAGAATAGAACTGAAAGA
>Ga0256871_1000429_pt1 | contig 17259 bp, 14 predicted proteins | sample RumenRJG_07RNA_FD_185439 | JGI IMG/M metagenome (GOLD analysis project Ga0256871, IMG submission 185439) | Metatranscriptome of bovine rumen microbial communities from Lethbridge, Alberta, Canada - Rumen RJG_07 (Metagenome Metatranscriptome) | ecosystem: Host-associated > Mammals > Digestive...
CTATACAAGATAGGAGTGAATTTCTCTTCTCAGACAAAAAATATAGACGAATATATTATTCAGTAGAGTCTTGCTTCAAAAAAGTATGTAAAATTTGGATATTTTTCAAAGAAGTAGAAAAATAGAGTTTTTTGTTGTCAGCTAATGGACAAAAAAATCATATATGAAATCAAAATAATTTATACCGAAACTATTTACATCTGTATATAAAGTATGGGTACCTCCAATAACTTCCAAATATTCTATCTTTTTATTATTCTTTTTTGAAGAGTAAATATGCCGCACAAAAGACAAACTATCATCTTTTCTATTTTGCAAGGAATCTATGGTAAGCTCATCGGAAGAATTGTTTTGCTTCCAAAAAGACATTGTTTTATTCAAACTCAATGCTATTTTTATATTCTGCCGTCCTGTGAGCATAGATGTTTTCCCTTTTGGACTTACAATCTCATCTTTAGTCCCATGTATCTGCAAGAAATTTACAGCACTTGCTGGCTTTTTGTTTTTTAATGTAGTAGATAGCAAACCAGATATAGATGCAAAGGCTGTTATCTTGTCTGAGTATTCAACAGCCATACGATGTGTCATAAAAACTCCCATAGAGAACCCTGCAAAAAAACAGACTGTCATTTGCGTAGGGTATGTAAGTATGTATGCTCTCATATAAACTCATCAAAAAGCCTGCATCATCTACGTCTTTATTGAGTTCTCTTTTCAACCCAAAGTATGAGGCTTTCATTCCAGCATTCCACATAGATCCTAAAACTATTTTCTCCCCAAGTATCTCTTCTTCATAATCCATAGCTTGAGGAAGGACTATTATCCATTTGTATTTATCTGCCATGGATTGAAAATTCAAGGTAGTATCTAAATGTCTGATATTATCGCCTAAGCCATGTAAAAAGAAAAATACAGGAAAAGAAGAATCTGCATTCGTTATTTTAGGTACATGAATGATATACTCTCGTCTTGTGTCGTTATGAAAGAAGTTCCTAACATATCCCTGAGAATAAATTGGAGATATAAAAACTAAAAGAAATAACGAGAACAGCAAAATTTTTGCATTTCTAAAATCAGGACATCTATTCATACTACAAAACAATTACCAAAGCATCATGTTCTTTTATCTTCTTTATATCTGACGGTTTTATAGTAAGAGTATATTCAGATTCTTTTCTACTTATTTTTGCCTTCAGTTTTGTGCCAAGTATTTGTTTTGAACCTGTTTTCAGAGTTTTAGAAAATGTAAAAGAATAAGAAGATTGTAGTTGCGTTTCCTGAGAAAGCAGTATTATAGCATAAACTTTACCGTCTTTTCCTTCTGTAAAACATATATTATTACTTTTATATGGAGCAATTGGACGAGTACTATAAATAGCACTGCCGTTAATTTTCATCCAAGCACCAATCTCTTTCATTCTTTTTAAAGCTTCTTCTGGTAGGTTTCCATTTTCATCAGGACCAACATTCAAAAGGAAGTTACCGCCTTTACAAACAACATCTACAAGAATATGGATTAATTGATTAGTTGATTTATAATTATCATTCTTAACGTATGACCAACTATCTCCCATCGTCATACAAGTCTCCCAAGGATAATCCAAAGGTTCATCAGGGACAGTTTGCTCTGGAGTTCGGTAGTTTTCATACTTACCACCTACACTTCTATCAACTATAATCATATCCTCGTTCCCTTGTCTTGCTATCTTGGCTAAATAAGGCATATTAATATCTTGTACTCTTTTATATGCTCCAAGCCAAGACTTAACTTCTTCATCTGTTATGCTCCATTCTGGACGAATCCATCCTCCATCAAGCCAAAGAATGTCTATATCTCCATAGTTATGAGTTATCTCCTGTATTTGTTTGTAGGTAAAATCACAAAAACGTTGCCATTTTTCTGGGTGTTTGTCTATATTGTAATTTACGTTTCTATCAGGCGTTGCCCACAAAGGAGACCAATAATCTTGATTGTGCCAATCTGCTTTTGAAAAATACAATCCGGTCCAAAAGCCCCTGCTTCTGAAAGCATCCACAACTTGCTTTACTATGTCGTTGTTTTTGTTTAGAGAATAAGGACAATCCTTGCCTGCTACAGAATAATCTGTCTGCTTAGTATCATACATACAAAAACCATCATGGTGCTTAGTTGTAAAAACAAAATACTTCATTCCGCAGTCTTTTGCTGCGTCTGCCCATTTGTTAGCATCAAAATTCTTAGGATTAAACTTTTTGTTCAAATCCCAATACCAATTTTTATAAGTCTCGTATTCCGCTCCCTTTCTGTCAATCCATTCTTCGTTGCAAATAGACCAACTTTCTACTAACTGCTGCGTTGCATAAATACCCCAATGAGCAAAAAAGCCAAACTTCAAATCTTGCCACTCATTTATACGATTAACAATAAGAGGAGAAGTCTCTGGCTGTTGTTCTGCTTTGGTAATTGTTCTCGCACTCTGAGCAAATGAAACAAGAACAATAAAAAATAAAACGATAATTGTGAATAGTTTTTTCATATGCACTCTTATTTTTACAAGTGCAAAGTTACAAAATTATCTGAACAATACAGTAAAAATGTTTTACCTTTTCTTTTTAGGCTTACGCTGGTTTGATGTACGAATAGCCTTGGAGGATTTCTTTTGCTTTGATGGCTCATAAATATAACGCAACCAATTTGTTTGGTATTTAGTATTGTATTTAAGATGACCTATAGAGAATATAGTTTTGTCTTTAAGACGAACAAAACCATCACTCCATGTTCCCATGTCTAAATAGATAGCATCCTTTATACCCACTTTTCTTAATGCATTAGCAAAGTCTTCAAAAGTAAGTCTATCCACACTTTCTATTACTACACCTCTTCTATTATACCAAGCGAGGCAACGTCTGAATGTTGGTTTCTGTTTGCGGAAAATGGTACATTCTACAGTATCGCCATCTTTCAAAAGTAACATCTGTTGAAAGTAAGCCCCTTTATTTTTTATTGCTAAGTTCTTATAAAAAAGAGACGTATCGTTAAGATAGTCTATTATTATGGTATCTTTTAAGATAACACAAAAGCCTGTTTCTACGTCTCTTGTATTTGAATATAGCCGTCCCCTACAAACATAATCTCCAACAACTCCCTTAAGATTACTTGCTGTAAAAGCACACGCAACAGAAAGAGATATCTCATTATTGAGAGAATCCGGCCGCTCATTAGTAAATGAGACTTTGCTGTTATGTGGCATATAAAAAACCAAAGACCAGTCCAATGTATCTTGCTTTAAATGGACTGTGTCTAAAGTAACGTATGCATAAGACTTTGTTTGAGCATTAGAATATGTAAAACCAATGCTACAAAAAACAAAGCAAAATACAAATAATATTCGCTTCACTGAAAGGAAACTCACTTTCTTGGAATTTGCTTTATGCTTGTCCTAAAGGATTAATAATAGTATAGTTGTTTTCTGTATTATCTGTTATTTTACCATTAGTCTTTTCATAACGAGATATATTATCTTGCAAAGCGTATAGAAGTTTTTTTGCATGCATAGGAGCAAGTATTATACGACTTCTTACTTGTGCCTTAGGAACTCCTGGCATTACTTGAAGAAAATCAACAACGAACTCCGATGGTGAATGTTGTACTATTTGAAAGTTTGAATAAACACCTTGTGCAATTTCTGCATTAAGTTCTATATCTAATTTTTGTTCTCTCTTTTCTTCCATTGTTGTTTTATTTTTAGTTTTTTCTTTATCTATTAAAAAATGTAGTGCATAGTAAATAAATCTTTATGCACTACATTAACACTCTATAAATTTATATTATTTAGATGTAACTTTTCTTCCACGCTTTACTGGTTGAAGAGAAGATTGAGTAAATTCTTCTAATTGTGTTTTGTTTGCTACAAAAATATTTTGATACTCTCTTAAACCTGTACCAGCAGGAATAAGATGTCCTACAAGAACGTTTTCTTTCATACCCATAAGGTCGTCTGTCTTTGCACTTATTGAAGCCTCTGTAAGAACCTTTGTTGTTTCTTGGAAAGAAGCAGCAGAAAGGAAACTCTTTGTTTGCAAAGAAGCTCTTGTTATACCTTGTAGTATTTGATGTGCTGTTGCAGGTTGAGCATCTCTTGATTCCATTATTCTAAGGTCTCTACGTTTCAAAGAAGAATTTTCATCTCTAAGCTCACGTGCTGTTATTATCTGACCATTCTTGTATTCTGTACTATCTCCACAATCAGTAATAACTTTTCTACCATAGATTTTATCATTTTCCTCTTGGAAATCCACCTTGTTGATAGCTTCTCCTTCAAGGAAATTAGTATCTCCTGGATCATCTATTTCAACCTTACGCATCATCTGACGTACTATAACCTCAAAGTGTTTGTCATTTATCTTAACACCTTGAAGACGATAGACGTCTTGTGCTTCATTTACGATATACTTCTGCACTTCCAAAGGTCCAAGAACATTAAGAATATCTGCAGGTGCTATTTCGCCTTCTGAAAGAGTGGTTCCTGCCTTAACATAGTCATTTTCTTGTGCAAGAATTTGACGTGAAGTAGGTATAAGATATGAAACCTTTTCTCCTGTCTTACCTGTTATGATAATCTCACGGTTTCCACGTTTTAACTTCTTATTGAAGGAAACTACACCATCTATCTCGGCAATAACTGCTTGGTCTGATGGATTACGAGCTTCAAACAACTCAGTTACACGAGGGAGACCTCCTGTGATGTCTCCAGCCTTTGCAGAAGAACGTGGAATATTAGCAAGAATATCTCCAGCTTTAATTTCATCGCCATCTTCTATTGCAAGGTGAGCTCCAACAGGCATGTCGTATGTTTTTATAACTTCATCGTTTGCATCTACGATAGAGATAGAAGGATTCTTTGACTTTTGTTTTGTTTCTATGATTATTCTTTCGTTAAGACCAGTTTCATTATCTGATTCTTCACGGAAAGTAACATCCTTTTCAATAGACTCAAATACTGCTTTACCAGCAACATCTGATAGAATAGGAGCATTATATGGGTCCCATTCTGCTATAACATCGTCTGCACTGACATTATCACCATTATTAAAGAACAAGTATGCTCCATAAGGAATGTTAGCTGTCATAAGTATGCTCTTTGTCCCCTCATTAATAATGTGCATTTCTGCAGAACGTCCTATAACTCTTGTGCATTGTTTTTCTTCACCAGAATTATCAGTATATACATAAGGAACATCACGCAACTCATCTATTCTAAGGACACCATCACATCTATCTTTAACAACTATTTGAGAAACATTACCAGCATTACCAGCAACACCTCCAACGTGGAATGTACGAAGAGTAAGCTGAGTTCCTGGTTCTCCAATAGCTTGTGCAGCGATAACTCCAACACTTTCTCCTCTTTGAACAAGCTTTCCTGTTGCAAGGTTACGTCCATAACATTTTGCACAAACGCCATGCTTTGATTCACATGTAAGAACCGAACGAATTTCAACTTCTTCTATTGGAGATTCTTCTATCTTTTGACAAATGTCTTCTGTCAATTCATCGCCTTCTCTCGCTATAATTTCTCCTGTTTGAGGGTGAACAATATCATGTAATGTAACACGTCCTAATATTCTATCATAAAGAGATTGAACAACTTCATCATTTCTTATCAAAGCAGTTGTTGGAATACCTCTTAATGTTCCACAATCTTCTTCGTTGATGATAACATCATGAGCAACATCCACCAAACGTCTTGTTAGGTAACCAGCGTCAGCAGTCTTAAGAGCTGTATCCGCCAAACCTTTACGAGCACCGTGAGTAGAGATAAAGTACTCTAACACTGTAAGACCCTCTTTGAAGTTGGAAATAATAGGATTTTCAATAATTTCTGCACCACCAGAACCTGCTTTCTGTGGTTTTGCCATCAAACCACGCATACCAGACAACTGACGAATCTGCTCTCTACTACCTCTTGCTCCAGAATCCAACATCATATATACAGCATTGAATCCTTGACGGTCAGCAGACATGTGCTGCATTACATAATTAGCCAACTTACGGTTTGCATCTGTCCAAATATCTATGACTTGGTTATAACGTTCGTTATTGGTTATAAGTCCCATTTGATAGTTTCCTACAACCTCATCTACTCTACCCTCAGCATCGCTAATAATATTGACTTTTTCTTCAGGAACTATAACATCAGCAAGGTTGAAAGAAAGACCTCCACGGAATGCCATATAGTAACCTTTATCTTTAATATCATCAAGGAACTGAACTGTACGAGCAGAACCACAATCTTTTAATACATCGCCAATAATATCTCTAAGGACATTTTTCTTAATAAGTACGTTGATGTAACCATAGTTATCAGGAACAAGTCTATTAAATAGAACACGACCAATTGTTGTGTGAATACCATTCTTTACACTAACAATATCTTGGTCTGTAATATCTAATCTTACTCCTTTTTCTGTATAGTAGTTATCTCCTGCTTTTATACAAGATTTTTCTTTTTCTTCTTTTTTATCAAAATAAACTGCTGTAGCAAGAGAATAGCCTAAGTTACTTTTATATAGTGTTATTCCAGCATGCAAATCAACACGTTTTTCATTGTATGCTATTTGAACATCTTCAAAAGAATAAAATGATTTACCTTCACCCTTTACAACAATATCTTCTGTAGATTTTCTTTCTTTGGTCATATAGTAAAGACCTAAAATCATATCTTGAGAAGGAACTGTGATAGGAGCTCCATTTGCAGGATTCAAAACATTATGAGAAGAAAGCATTAACAATTGTGCTTCCAAAATAGCGGCATTACCTAATGGTAAGTGTACAGCCATCTGGTCTCCATCAAAGTCAGCGTTGAAACCTGTACAAACCAATGGGTGCAAACGTATAGCCTTCCCTTCAACCAATTTTGGTTGGAAGGCTTGTATACCCAAACGGTGAAGAGTCGGAGCACGGTTCAAAAGCACAGGATGTCCTTTAACTATATTCTCCAATATTTCTATAACTACAGGATCTTTTCTATCAACAATACGTTTTGCAGATTTAACAGTTTTAACTAAACCTCTTTCAAGAATTTTTCTTATAATAAAAGGTTTAAATAACTCTGTTGCCATATCTTTTGGCAATCCACATTCGTGCATTTTCAAATCTGGACCCACAACAATAACTGAACGGCCAGAATAATCAACACGCTTTCCTAACAAATTTTGACGGAAACGTCCTTGCTTTCCTTTCAAACTGTCAGAAAGTGATTTTAATGCTCTATTGGAATCTGAACGAACGGAAACAGCCTTACGTGAATTATCAAATAATGAATCAACAGCCTCTTGTAACATACGTTTTTCGTTACGCATGATAACATCTGGTGCCTTTATTTCAACCAAACGTTTTAGACGATTGTTTCTTATTATAACTCTACGATATAAATCATTTAAGTCTGATGTAGCAAATCGACCTCCATCCAATGGAACTAAAGGACGCAAATCTGGAGGAATAACTGGAACAACCTTCACTATCATCCATTCAGGACGATTCTCCATTTTTGCATTTGCTTCACGGAAAGATTCAACAACGTTAAGGCGTTTCAATGCCTCGTGTTTTCTTTGTTGTGAAGTCTCTTTGTGAGCTTTATCCCTAAGAGTGTAAGACAATTCATCCAAATTTATATTTTTTAGCAATTCATACAAAGCCTCAGCCCCCATTCTTGCTATAAACTTATTTGGATCATCATCGGGCAAAAGTGCATTCTCTGGAGGAAGAGTGTCTAATATTGCAGTATAATCTTCTTCTGTTAAAAGATCTAAACGATTTACACCATCTGCCTCTTTAATTCCTGGTTGAATAACTATATATTTCTCATAATAGATAACAGAATCCAATTTTTTACTCTGTAATCCTAACAAAGCTCCAATCTTATTTGGTAAAGAACGGAAAAACCATATATGAGCAACTGGAACAACTAATTGAATGTGTCCCATTCTTTCTCTTCTAACTTTCTTCTCTGTAACCTCAACACCACATCTATCACAAACAATACCTTTATATCTTATTCTTTTATATTTACCACAATGACATTCCCAATCCTTAACAGGTCCAAATATTCTTTCACAGAACAAACCATCCCTTTCTGGTTTATATGTTCTGTAATTAATTGTTTCAGGTTTTGTTACCTCACCCCTTGAGCGTTGTAGAATACTCTCTGGTGAGGCAAGGCTAATAGTCATACTACGAAATACGCTATTAGTACTACTTTCTCTATTATTTATTGCCATATTTTAATCTCTCCTTTTTAAACAATTAATTAAAAGTTACCTCAAGATTTAAACCTCTTAATTCGTGTATCAACACATTGAATGATTCTGGAATTCCAGGAGTAGGCATATTATCACCTTTTACAATAGCCTCATACGCTTTTGCTCTTCCTGTTACATCATCAGATTTGACAGTTAGCATTTCTTGCAATACATGTGATGCGCCATAAGCTTCCAATGCCCAAACCTCCATTTCTCCAAAACGCTGACCTCCGAATTGTGCTTTACCTCCTAAAGGCTGTTGAGTTATAAGAGAATAAGGTCCTATGCTACGAGCATGCATCTTATCATCTATCATATGGTGAAGTTTAAGCATATATACATAACCTACAGTCGCAGGTTGGTCAAATCTTTCTCCTGTCTCACCATCATAAAGATAACACTTACCATTTTCTGGCAGGCCTGCTTTACGCATATAGTCATTTACATCATCTAATGTTGCACCATTGAAGATTGGAGTTTCAAATCTTAGACCTAATTCATGTCCAGCCCAACCCAAAACAGTTTCAAATATCTGACCAAGATTCATACGAGAAGGAACACCTAATGGATTAAGCACTATATCAACAGGCTTTCCATTCTCAAGGAAAGGCATATCCTCTTCTCTTACTATCTTAGCTACAATACCTTTGTTTCCGTGACGTCCAGACATCTTATCTCCAACTTTCAACTTACGCTTTTTAGCAAGATAAATTTTAGCCATTTGATTGATGCCTGTTGGCAAATCATCGCCTATTGTCTGAGCAAATTTTTCTCTTTCTAATTTTCCACGTAAATCACGAATAAGAATACTATAGTTATTCAATAGCTTCTTTACTAATTCATTAGTCTTAGCATCAGAAGTCCAATCATTATAACTTACTACTGAGTAATCTATCTCTGACAAGAGTTTTTGTGTAAACTTAACCTTTGGAGCAATAAGTTCTTCCTTATATGTTGAATATACACCTTTAGAAACTTTACCTGAAAGAATAATGAACAATTTGTTCAAAAGTTTTTTCCTTAATTCTTTGGCATCGTTTTCAAAGTTTTCTGTTAGTCTCTTTACTATTTCTTTATTCTTTGCTCTAAGTTCTCTGTCTTTCTTGAAACGAGTGAATAGTTGTTTGTTTATAACTACGCCTGAAACAGAAGGTGGAACTTTCAATGAAGCATCCTTTACATCACCTGCCTTATCACCGAATATAGCACTAAGAAGTTTTTCTTCTGGTGTTGGATCTGATTCTCCCTTAGGAGTAATCTTTCCCACCAAAATATCACCTTCTTTTACTGTCGCTCCGATACGAATCATTCCATTTTCATCTAAGTCTTTTGTTGCATCAAGACTTACATTTGGAATGTCTTTTGTAAGCTCTTCATCTCCACGCTTAGTTTCTCTAACCTCGGTAATAAACTCTTCTATATGAACAGATGTAAACCAATCTTCCTTTACAACTTTTTCAGAAATAACTATTGCATCCTCATAGTTGTATCCTTTCCAAGGCATGAAAGCAACATGAAGGTTTCTTCCCAATGAAAGTATTCCGTCTTTTGTTGCATAACCTTCACAAAGAATTTGACCTTTATGTACCTTATCTCCTTTTCTTACTATAGGTCTAAGGTTGATTGAACCACCATCATTTGTCTTTTGGAACTTAGTTAGATAATAAGTCTTTCTATCATCTTCAAAACTTACTAAACGTTCATCCTCTTCTCTGTCATAGATAATAGAAATTTCTCTTGCATCTACAAAATCTACTATTCCATCACCTTCTGCTGCTATAAGAACTCGAGAATCTTTAGCCACATATGGTTCTATACCTGTACCCACCAAAGGTATTTCTGGATTTAGTAGAGGAACAGCTTGACGCATCATATTAGATCCCATCAAAGCACGGTTAGCATCATCATGCTCCAAGAATGGAATCAATGAAGCAGCAATAGAGGCAATTTGATTTGGAGCTACGTCCATCAAATCTACTTGTTCAGGAGAAACAATAGGGAAATCAGCTTGCTTTCTTGCCTTAACTCTTTCATCTAAAATTGTTCCGTCCTTATCAACTTTTGTAGTTGCTTGAGCAGCAATTTTATTTTCTTCTTCCTCAGCTGTTAAGTAAATAGGTTTCTCATTGAATAAAACTTTTCCTTTATTAACCTTGTAATAAGGAGTAGCAATAAAACCTAACTCATCTATTTTGGCAAATACACTTAAGGAAGAAATCAAACCAATATTTGGTCCTTCTGGAGTTTCTATTGTACAAAGACGACCATAGTGTGTATAGTGTACGTCTCTAACTTCGAAACCAGCCCTCTCTCTTGAAAGACCACCAGGACCCAACGCAGAAATTCTTCTCTTGTGAGTGATTTCTGTTAATGGATTGGTTTGGTCCATAAATTGAGATAATTGGTTTGTTCCAAAGAAAGAATTAATAACAGATGACAATGTCTTAGCATTAATCAAGTCTGTAGGAGAGAATACTTCATTATCTCTTACATTCATTCTTTCTTTTATAGTTCTTGCCATACGTGCAAGACCTACATTGAATTGTGCATATAATTGTTCTCCTACAGTCCTAACTCTACGGTTGCTCAAGTGGTCAATATCATCTACGTCTGCCTTAGAGTTTATAAGTTCTATCAAATATTTGATAATAGAAATTATATCTTCTTTAGTAAGAACTTTTATACTTGGATCTACTTTTAGTTCCAACTTTTTATTTATTCTATAACGACCAACATCGCCCAAGTCATATCTCTTATCAGAAAAGAACAATTTATCTATTATACCTCTTGCTGTTTCTTCATCAGGAGGTTCAGCACTACGCAATTGTCTATAAATATATTCTACAGCTTCCTTGGCATTATTAGCTGTATCTTTTTGCAAAGTATTAAAAATTATAGAGTAATCAGCAGAAGAAACATCATCTTTGTGAACAAGTATGGTTTTTATACCTGCATTTAAAATCTTACTTGCATCTTCTTCTTCTAATATTTTTTCTCTATCTATTATAACTTCAGTTCTCTCTATAGAGACAACTTCGCCTATATCTTCATCAACAAAGTCCTCAACCCATGTACGAACAACTCTTGCTGCTAAACGTTTCCCAATATATTTCTTTATTGTTGATTTAGTAACTTTAACTTCTTCTGCAAGATTAAATATTTCTAATATATCCCTATCTGTTTCGTAACCTATTGCTCTCAAAAGTGTAGTAATAGGTAATTTCTTCTTACGATCTATGTAGGCATACATCACATTATTAATGTCCGTAGTAAACTCCATCCAAGATCCTTTGAAAGGTATAATACGTGCAGAATACAATTGCATTCCATTAGCGTGTGTATTAGTACCAAAAAAGACTCCTGGAGAACGATGTAATTGAGATACTACAACTCTCTCTGCTCCGTTGATAACAAATGTACCCTTTGGAGTCATATAAGGTATCATTCCAAGATAAACATCTTGAATAATGGTCTCAAAATCCTCATGATCTTCATCGGTACAATAAAGTTTTAATTTTGCTTTTAAAGGAACAGAAAAAGTTAATCCTCGTTCAATACATTCTTGAATAGAATAGCGAGGAGAATCTATAAAATAATCCAAGAACTCCAATACGAAATTATTTCTTGCATCACTTATAGGGAAATTCTCTGAAAAAACTTTATATAAGCCTTCGTTTTTCCTATTTTCTGAATCTGTTTCTAATTGAAAAAAGTCTCTAAACGACTTAAGTTGAATATCCAAAAAGTCTGAATACTCAAATTTTTTTACAGTTGCGAAACTTACCAACTGTTGTTTTTTATTTTTTGCCAAGGTCTAAAAAAATTAAAGGTTAAAAAATAAGTTCAATACAAACACAAATAAAGAATAGAGAAACTCCTTGAATCTTTTCAAGGAGATTCTTCTATTCCAATATTAATAATTGTGGTGAAACGTCTTATTTAATCTCAACCTTTGCACCAGCTTCTTCTAATGATTTCTTTAATGATTCAGCCTCATCTTTAGTTACACCTTCTTTCAATGGCTTAGGAGCTGCGTCTACTAACTCTTTAGCTTCTTTAAGTCCTAAACTGCAAAGGTCTTTTACTAATTTTACAACGTTCAATTTAGAAGCGCCAGCCTCTGCTAATATTACATCAAAAGATGTTTTTTCTTCAGCTGCTGCTGCACCACCTGCTGCTGGACCTGCTGCTACTGCTACTGCAGCTGCTGCTGGTTCAATACCGTATTCTTCTTTCAATATGTCAGCAAGTTCTTTAACTTCTTTTACAGTTAAATTTACTAATTGTTCTGCGAATGCTTTTAAATCTGCCATTTTATTTCTATTTTTTAATTGTTTTTTACTAAATTTTTGTGTGTGAATTTTATTCACCTCTTTCTTCTAAAGTTTTAAGTACACCAGAAATAGTATTGCCTGATGATTGCAATGCTCTGATAACATTCTGAGCAGGAGATTGCAATGCTGCAATGATATCTGCGATAAGTTCGCTCTTAGATTTGATTGCAACCAAACTATCTAAGTTTTCATCTCCAATGTAAAATTCCTCTTCTACGAAAGCTGATTTCAATACAGGTTTTTCACTTTTTGCTCTGAACTCTTTTATAAGCTTTGCTGGTGCATTGTTTGTAGAGGAAAGCATAATGGAAGTTTGTCCCTTAAAAGTAGGATACATCTCTGAATAATCTATATCTAAATTATCCATAGCCTTTCTTAACAAGGCATTCTTCACTACTATCAGCTTAACTTCTCTTTTAAAGCATAATCTCCTAAGTTTTGCTGTATCAACAGAATTCAAACCTTCTAAATCCACAACATAAACATAAGGATATTTCTGCAACTCTGCTCCAATACTCTCTATTAGTCTGCCTTTATCTTCTTTTCTCATTTTTTCTGTAATGTATAAAGTTATTTACTAATAGTTTTTGCATCAACTTTAACGCCAGGACTCATTGTAGATGATACGAATACACTCTTCATATAAGTACCTTTTGCAGCAGAAGGTTTTAGTTTTTCTATCATATGTAGAACTTCTAAAGTATTCTCCAAGATTTTATCTTCTGGGAATGACATTCTTGCTACACTTGTATGAATGATACCATACTTATCTACTTTGAAATCTATTTTACCGGCTTTTACTTCTTGGACTGCCTTTGCTATATCCATGGTAACTGTGCCGGTTTTAGGGTTAGGCATAAGACCACGAGGTCCTAATATTCTACCTAAAGCACCTATCTTAGGCATTACACTTGGCATAGTAATTATTACATCGACATCCGTCCAACCGCCTTTAATCTTGGTGATGTATTCATCCAAACCAACATAGTCAGCTCCGGCAGCCTTAGCCTCTTCTTCTTTATCCTCTGTACAAAGAACAAGAACAGTTTTTGTTTTACCTGTTCCATGAGGAAGAGTAACAGTACCCCTTACCATTTGATTGGCTTTTCTTGGATCAACTCCCAAACGAACATCCAAATCAAAAGAAGCATCAAACTTTGTATAAGTTATATCCTTGACAACTTTTATAGCTTCTTGAAGAGAATATTCCTTGGTAGCATCGTACTTCTTTAAGGCCTCTTGTTGTTTTTTCGATTTTTTTGCCATTTTTTTGCAATTTTTCTATTTACAAACTAAGTTAAGCAATTAATTCTTAACTGTTACACCCATACTACGAGCAGTACCAGCAACCATTCTCATGGCACTTTCAACTGTAAAACAGTTCAAATCTACCATTTTTGCTTCTGCTATTGCTCTAACCTGTTCTTGTGTCAAAGATGCTACTTTCTTTCTGTTTGGCTCACCTGAAGCACTTTGAATTTTTGCAGCTTCTTTGATCTGTATAACAACAGGAGGGGTCTTTACTACAAAATCAAAACTTTTGTCGGAATAAACAGTGATAATAACAGGAACTATTTTACCAGCTTGTTTCTGAGTTCTCGCATTAAACTGTTTGCAAAATTCCATAATATTCACACCTTTAGCACCCAATGCTGGACCTACTGGTGGTGAAGGATTTGCTGCTCCTCCTTTGATTTGTAATTTAATTAATCCTGCAACTTCTTTAGCCATTTTCTACTAAGTTTTGCGTTTTAATTGAAATTAATTTAATTATTAATCGAATGAAATATTATTTTTCCACTTGTACGAAAGACAACTCAACAGGAGTTTTTCTTCCAAAAATCTTAACTATCACTTTGAGTTTCTTTTTCTCCAAATTCAACTCTTCTATAGTTCCTTCAAAATTCTTGAAAGGTCCATCAACAATCTTGACATTCTCGCCAACAATGAAAGGCTCACTAAGTTCTTCTCCAGTTGTCATCGCATCATCAACCTTACCTAACATTCTTTCTACCTCTTTAGGTTGCATAGGTATAGGTTTGCCATCTTTTTCTGCAATAAAATCTAATACGTTAGGAATATTTCTGATGATATGAATAATCTCACCTTCTCTATGTCCTGAAACGTTGCCTTCTAAAGCAGCCTCTACAAAGATATAACCAGGGAAAAGTGTTCTTTCTTTTGAAACCTTTTTGCCATTGCGAACAGAGTAAACTTTCTCCATTGGTATTAAAACATTAGGAACAACTTCAGTCAATCCCAAACGTCTTATTTCATTATCAATATACTCTTTAGCCTTTCTTTCTTTACCGGCTATAGCTTTAACAACGTACCATTTTTTTGTTAGTTCACCCATTGCTGTCAAAATAAATAATTACTTCACTCAAACAAAAAGAACTATGTTCATCAATACCTCAAAACCTTAACAGGCTCTTGGGAAGCAAGATATTGTTGAAAACACAGATATTTTTCACTTTTATTTATATTTATGCCATTATTTGATATAGATACCCCAACAATCCTTTCCAAAACATTGTTGTATGTACTCCAAATACAATATCCATAACAAAAACTATCAATGCTATAATTAAAGAAGCTACAAATACTACTAATGTACTATTTTGTAACTCTGACATTGTTGGCCAAGACACTTTATGTACCAACTCATCATAGCAACTTTTTACATAACTTACTGCTGACATATACTTGTATCTATTTTTATCAAACTCAAATAATGTTTCTTTTCTTTTGCAGGGGTGGAGAGAATCGAACTCCCATCGACGGTTTTGGAGACCGCTATTCTACCATTGTACCACACCCCTATTAATATAAGGAAGTAGTATTCTTGATACTACTTCCTCCTGCTTACAAATTAGTCTAATATCTTAGTTACCTGACCTGCACCTACTGTTCTACCACCTTCACGGATAGCGAAACGAAGGTTAAGGTTAAGAGCTATCTCAGAAATCAAATCAACTGTAATTGTCAAGTTATCACCAGGCATTACCATTTCTCTACCTTCAGGAAGAGAGATTTCACCTGTTACGTCAGTTGTTCTGAAATAGAATTGAGGACGATATCTGTTCTGGAATGGAGTGTGACGACCACCTTCTTCTTTCTTAAGGATATAAACCTCAGCTTGGAATTTCTTATGAGGAGTGATACTTCCTGGTTTAGCAATAACCATACCTCTACGGATTTCGTCTTTGTCTATACCTCTAAGCAACAAACCTACGTTATCACCAGCTTCACCTTCGTCTAACAACTTACGGAACATTTCAACTCCTGTAACTGTAGATTTAAGTTTTTCAGCACCCATACCGATGATATCAACAGGGTCACCAACTTTGATTATACCTGTCTCAATTCTACCTGTAGCAACAGTACCACGACCAGTGATTGAGAATACGTCCTCAACAGGCATCAAGAAATCTTTATCTTTATCTCTTTGAGGCAATGGTATCCATTCATCAACAGCATTCATCAACTCAACAACTTTTTCTTCCCATACAGGTTCGCCATTCAAAGCTCCAAGAGCAGAACCACGAATGATAGGAGTATTGTCTCCATCAAAGTTGTAGAATGATAACAAATCTCTAATTTCCATTTCAACAAGGTCTAACAACTCAGGGTCATCAACCAAGTCTACTTTATTCATGAAAACAACGATACGAGGAACACCAACCTGACGAGCCAAAAGGATATGCTCTCTTGTTTGAGGCATAGGACCGTCTGTTGAAGCAACTACTAAAATAGCACCGTCCATCTGAGCAGCACCTGTAACCATGTTCTTTACATAGTCAGCGTGTCCAGGACAATCCACGTGTGCATAGTGACGTGTTTCTGTCTGATACTCTACGTGAGCAGTATTGATTGTTATACCTCTTTCTTTTTCCTCTGGAGCAGAGTCAATAGAATCAAATGATTTAATTTCAGACAAACCTTTCTTTGCTAAAACCTGAGTAATAGCTGCAGTCAAAGTTGTCTTACCATGGTCTACGTGACCGATTGTACCTATGTTAACGTGCGGTTTGGTACGCTCAAATTTTTCTTTTGCCATAATTGTTGACTTTTATTTTATTATTACTAATTCCTTTATTACCTATTTATTCTATTTCTTTATTTTTAAGAGCCGTTGATGAGAATTGAACTCGCGACCTCTTCCTTACCAAGGAAGTGCTCTACCACTGAGCTACAACGGCATTGCTTTATTCACACTTACAACAATAAGGACGAGCTACAAGCAGCGCTCCTCCTATTTAAGTTATATTTCCAACACCTCTTCCCATCTTTATCTATCTTCTCTTTGAGCGGAAAACGGGGCTCGAACCCGCCACCTATAGCTTGGAAGGCTATCGCTCTACCAAATGAGCTACTTCCGCATAATTATTATGTGGGAAAGGGTGGACTCGAACCACCGAACTCCGAAGAGGACAGATTTACAGTCTGTTGCAATTGCCACTATGCGACTTTCCCAAAAAAAAGTACGAAAAAAAAAGAGCCGATAGAGGGACTTGAACCCCCGACAGGCTGATTACAAATCAGCTACTCTACCAACTGAGTTATATCGGCGTTTTTAGTAACTACTCGTACTAATTGTTTTAAATTTTCAAATACCTTTTCACATCGTTAAGAGTTATCCCCC
>Ga0256871_1000433_pt1 | contig 17223 bp, 30 predicted proteins | sample RumenRJG_07RNA_FD_185439 | JGI IMG/M metagenome (GOLD analysis project Ga0256871, IMG submission 185439) | Metatranscriptome of bovine rumen microbial communities from Lethbridge, Alberta, Canada - Rumen RJG_07 (Metagenome Metatranscriptome) | ecosystem: Host-associated > Mammals > Digestive...
GCTGCTTCTGGCCGCCGGAGAGTTTGCCCGGCGAGCGGAGACGGTAGGCTGCCATACCCGTCTTTTCCAGCGCATCGTCCACGCGCTTCCAGATCTCGTCGGTCGGGACCGCCAGATTCTCCGGCCCGAAGGCCACATCCTCCTCGACGACGTTTGCGATGATCTGGTTGTCCGGGTTCTGGAATACCATGCCGGCAGTCCGGCGCACGTCAAAGATGTGCGCCGGATCACTGGTATCGTATTCCTTGATGTGCACAACACCCTCGCTGGGCTGCAGAAGGGAGTTGAAATGCCTGGCCAGCGTGGATTTTCCGGAGCCGTTGTGTCCGAGGACCGCCACGAAGGTGCCTTTGGCGATCTCGAAACTGAGATCGTCGATCGCCATGCTCTCCCCGGTCTTTTCCCCTTCGTCATTGAATTTGTCGTAATTATGCCGAAGGTGTTTCACAGATATGATGGACATTTCTGCCTCCCCGTTTTTGTTCAGCGATGTGATTCACCTGCCGGATAGCTTCATTTGTCCCAAAGATGGCTCCGGATACGGGTACGGTGAAGGAAGCGCTGAAACAACGCATCTTTCCGGAGCAATGTCACAGGACGGCAGGAAAACCGCAGAAGACTTTCGTGAAATCCGCTGCGGACAGTGGCTGTCCGCAGTTGGCAGATGAAAACCTCCGCTGGCAGCCGCGGCCCGCATCTGACGGTTGTAAAAAAGGCACAGGCCGAAACTGCACCGGCCTGTGCCTTTCCGTCAGACGTTCCGACATCTGCTCCCTCCGGAGACGGATGTCAGTGACGATCTGAGATCGCGTGACTGCCGCCGCGCGTCATCAATTTTCTTTATACAAGCTCGAGCAGAACTTCCATCGCGCCGTCGCCCTTGCGGTTCCCGATCTTCACGATCCGGGTGTAGCCGCCGTTGCGGGAAACGTACTTCGGAGCGATCTCATCGAACATCTTGTTCGGAAGATTGACATCCCTGGTGTTCTTCTTCTTGCCCTTGTTGGCAGTCGGAACTTCCTTCACCCCGTAGAAGACCTTGAGCATCTGTCTTCTCGCGTGAAGACGCGAAGGCTTGTCCTTCTTGATTTCCTTGTCAACAGTATCGTAAACGGTCACTTTCTTTCCGTCCACTTCCTGCTTGATATTCTTTCCGTCAGCGTCTTTCTGTGCGACCTTCGTTTTGACGGTGACGGTCTCGTAGTTATCCTTTTCCTTCACAGCAAGTGCGATCATACCCTCGGCGATTTTGCGGACTTCCTTTGCTCTCGCCTCAGTGGTGATAATCTTGCCGTTGTAGAGCAGACTTGTGACCTGGCTCCGAAGGAGCGCCTTTCTCTGGTCTGAAGTCCTTCCCAGCTTTCTGTATCCAGCCACTTTGCAACCTCCGTAAACACCCCGTACAGGAAGTACAGGTTTCATGACGCCCGCCGCGGGACTGCCGCGGCCGACAGATTATTCCTCACTGGCCTTGAATGAAAGGCCAAATTCCTTCAGTTTTGCGGCAACCTCATCGAGTGATTTCTTTCCAAGATTGCGCACCTTCATCATCTCATCCTCTGTCTTATTGCAGAGCTCTTCCACTGTGTTGATTCCCGCACGCTTTAGGCAGTTGTAGGAACGGACAGACAGCTCGAGCTCGTCAATGTTCATCGACATGACTTTCTCGGAGCTGGTCTCCTCCGGCTTCTCCACAATGGCAACGCTCTCCGAATTATCAGAAAGATCAATGAAAAGATTCAGATGCTCGGAAAGAACCTTGGCGGCAAGACTGAGCGCCTCATCCGGACCGATGGTACCGTTCGTAAATACTTCCAGGGTGAGCTTGTCAAAATCGGTCACCTGACCGACTCTGGTGTTCTCGACGTTCATATTTACGCGCTCAATCGGGGTGTAAATGGAATCCACCGGGATCACGCCGATCGGAGTATCCTTACTCTTGTTCTTGTCGGCAGCGACATAGCCGCGGCCTTTCGTGATCGTCAGCTCCATATTCAGGCGGCAGTCTTCCCCGCCGCTCAGATGAGCGATGACCAGATCGGGATTCATGATCTCGATATCCTGGTCAACCTCAATATCGGAAGCCTTGACGACTCCCTCGCCCGAATACTGGATGAATGCAACCTTCGGCTCATCGCTTTCGCTGTGGTTTCTAATCTCCAGACTCTTGATGTTCATGATGATTTCGGTGGCATCTTCCTTGACACCCGGAATCGAAGAGAATTCATGCACCACACCGTCGATATGAACCTGGCTCACCGCGCTCCCGGGAAGAGAGGACAGCATGATCCGTCTGAGCGAATTGCCCAGGGTCAGCCCGTACCCTCTTTCCAGAGGCTCCACTACAAATCTGCCGTAACGCTTGTCGTCGGAAATCTCAGCAATTTCAATTTTTGGCTTTTCGAAATCGAACACTGACACAGCCCCTCCTTCATGTGGGTCTTAAACGCTGTAATACCCTGCAATAACACAAGGCGAAAACAGACGCAGGGCGTCTCTTTCCAGCCAAATTTTGAAATTACTTGGAATACAACTCGACAATAGCCATTTCATCCACCGGAACATCGATCATCTCTCTGGTCGGGAGCTGTCTCACAGTGCCGGTGAAGTTATCCTTATCAGAATCAAGCCACTCCGGAACAAGTCTGGAACCTGTGACCGCAGCGATATCCTTGTATCTCTGCGTATCCTTCAGGCCTTCCTTGATGCTTACCACATCGCCCGGCTTGATCTCATAGGAAGGGATGTTTACGCACTTGCCGTTTACCAGAACATGTCTGTGGTCAACGATCTGTCTTGCCTCGTGTCTTGTTCTCGCAAAGCCAAGACGGAAGATCACGTTGTCCAGGCGGCGCTCCAGCAGGATCATCAGGTTCTCACCAACCGTCCCGCCGATCTGGCGCTCTGCCTTATTATAATAATTTCTGAACGGAGTCTCCAGCACACCGTAGATGAACTTGGCCTTCTGCTTTTCACGCATCTGCTCGCCGTACTCGCTCATCTTCCGGTTGTTTCTCTTCGCACTTCTCGTAGACTTCTTATCGTAGCCTAAATAGGTCGGATCCAGATCAAGGGATCTGCATCTTTTCAGCACAGGAACTCTGTTAACTGCCATCTTTAATACCTCCTTATACTCTTCTGCGCTTCGGCGGACGGCATCCATTGTGCGGCACCGGTGTAACGTCCTTGATGCTGGTTACCTGAAGGCCTGCTGCCTGAAGAGCACGGATCGCGGCTTCACGGCCGGATCCCGGTCCCTTGACCATAACATCTACGGTCTTTAACCCGTGTATTAAAGCTGCCTTTGTAGCGGTTTCTGCTGCCATCTGAGCTGCATAAGGAGTAGATTTCCTTGAACCTTTAAAACCAAGGCCGCCCGCGCTTGCCCAGGACAAAGCGTTGCCCTGTGTGTCAGTCAGCGTAACAATGGTATTGTTAAACGAAGACTGGATGTGGGCCTGCCCGTGTTCAACGTTTTTCTTTACACGCTTTTTCGTGACTTTCTTCGAAGCCTGTGTATTCTTAGCCATTAAAAACTAACCTACTTTCTTCTTAATCTCTTGATCATGCAGCCGCATCGTCAACGGGAATCCGCAGCCGTTTGAATTCCCATCGACCGGAAAAAGCATCCCGAAAGCCGGGAAAATTACTTCTTCTTGTTTGCGACTGTCTTCTTCGGACCCTTGCGGGTTCTCGCGTTTGTCTTGGTCTTCTGGCCACGGACAGGAAGTCCCTTTCTGTGGCGGATTCCTCTGTAGCAACCGATTTCCTGCAGGAGCTTGATGTCCATGGCGGTCTGTCTTCTGAGATCGCCCTCGACAGTGTACTCTGCATCGATCACATCACGGATTCTTCCAACCTCTTCATCTGTGAGATCGTCCGTACGGGTGTCGGGATTGACGTTTGCTTTCGCAAGAATCTTATCCGCGCTGGGACGGCCGATGCCGTAGATGTAGGTCAGGCCAATTTCAATACGCTTGCCCCTCGGTAAGTCTACGCCTGAAATACGAGCCATTTGTGCAATTTACCTCCGATTTCCTTTCGATTTTGCAGGATCTTCAACCCTGTCTCTGCTTGTGCTTCGGATTCTCGCAGATGATGCGTACAACACCCTTCCTGCGGATGACCTTGCACTTTTCGCAGATTGGCTTTACTGATGATCTAACTTTCACAGTAAACCTCCTTTCTGTTGAGCTGCCTTTTCGGACAGCCGGAACACTAATATAACATGTTCTCTCACAAAAGTCCAGCCTATAATATATCACATTGCGGAAACTTTCGTCAATCCCTTCCCGGCGGCACCTGTTCATTGTCCCTATGGGAAAACGCCGGCAGAGAGTGATGCTTCCGTCATTTGTCTCTCCAGATAATCCTTCCCTTGGAGAGATCGTACGGGGACATTTCAATGGTCACCTTGTCACCCGGGAGAATGCGGATATAATTCATGCGAAGCTTTCCGCTGATGTGCGCCAGAATCTCATGATTGTTCTCGAGCTCCACCCGGAACATTGCGTTCGGGAGTTTCTCAATCACTCTGCCCTGAAGTTCCAGCTTGTCTCCTTTTGCCATACCAGATTAACCTCCGTCATCAGTGCTCCGGCTTCCAATCCGGAAGGGTCAGAATCTCCGGATCACCGTCCGTGATCAGAATCGTGTTCTCGTAATGCGCTGCCGGCTTTCTGTCCTTTGTCACATAGGTCCAGCCGTCCGAAAGGATCTCCCCTTCATAGGTTCCCATCGTGATCATCGGCTCGATGGCCAGCGTCATGCCCGGGCGAAGGAGAATTCCCCTGCCCATGCCGGGGTCCCTGTAATTCGGGATCTGCGGATCCTCATGCAGATGGGAACCGATGCCGTGTCCCACCATATCGCGGACCACGCCGAACCCGAAGCTCTCCGCGTACTTCTGGATCGCTGCGGAAATGTCGTGCAGATGATTTCCTGCCTTTGCATAGCGGATTCCCTCGAAGAAGGACTGGCGGGTCACGTCGATCAGCTTCTGCTTTTCCGGGCTGATTTTCCCGACGGCGTAGGTGCGGGCCGCATCCGAATGATATCCCTTCCAGATCATTCCCGCGTCCAGGGAGACAATGTCGCCCTCCTTGAGGATGATGGACTTGCTCGGAATGCCATGGACAACGACTTCGTTGACGGAAATGCAGATTGCAGCGGGGTATCCGCCGTAGTTCTTGAAGTTGGAGGTGCATCCGTAATCCCGGATCATTTCCTCGCCCTTCTTGTTGATCTCCCAGGTGGAAATACCCGGCTTCACCATTTTTTCCAGCTCGTCGAACATCTCCGAGAGATTCCGGCAGGCAACCCGCATCAGCGCAATTTCGTGTTCCGACTTGATCGTAACGGCCATTATACCGATTCCTTTCCGAGGAATGCAAGAATGGATCCGAACACCGCTTCCGGAGTCTTCGTGCCGTCAACCGTATGCAGAATGCCTTTCTTCTGATAATAGTCAATCAACGGCTGTGTCTGATCGTGATAAACCCGGAGTCTCTTCAGGACTGTCTCCGGCTTGTCGTCATCGCGGAGAATCAGGTCGGATCCACACTTGTCGCACTTGTCCTCAATCTTCGAAGGCATGTACTTCACATGGTAGGTGGCACCGCACTTCGGGCACGCTCTGCGCCCGCTCATGCGGGTGACAATGTCCTCGTCCGGTACTTCCACGTCGATGGCAAAGTCCACCGCCGTATTCAGCGCCTTCAGCGCGCGGTCGAGCACTTCCGCCTGTGCGATTGTGCGCGGGAAACCGTCCAGAATATATCCTTCCGCACAGTCTTCCTTCGACACCCGGTCGATCAGAAGATCGCAGGTCAGATCGTCCGGAACCAGTTCTCCCCGGTCCATATAGACTTTTGCCTTTTTGCCGAGCTCAGTTCCCTCGCGGAGATTGGCGCGGAATATATCTCCTGTGGAGATATGCGGAATTCCAAACTTCTCTGCGATTCTGTCCGCCTGCGTGCCCTTGCCGGCTCCCGGCGCTCCCAGCATAACGATTTTCATCATGCCTCCTTTCTGTATACCTTTGTATACCCCGGCCGTCATCGCGGCCGGTTTGTTCCGAAAAAGATCCGGCTGCAGCAGGGCAGCCATCCCTTTCGCGTGAATCCGGCCGCTGATGCGGCTGACCTTCCGAAGAATCCGGCTTCCTGTGCGGCCGGATCTTTTCGCAAGCAAAGCGAAGCCTTCCGCAGCAGCTGCGAAAAACTCCGCTTTTATAATCAGAAAATACTGTCGTACTGTCTGTCGATCATGCGGCCGTTGATCTGCTGCAGGGTCTCAAGAATGACACCGACAATAATGATCAGCGACGTTCCCAGCAGGGAAAGAGAGCTGATGTTTCCGACTCCGGTGACAACCATCGGGAATACGCAGGCAATCACCAGGCCGACTGCGCCGATGAATACCAGGTAATTCAGCACATTGGTCAGGTAATCGCTGGTTGGCTTGCCCGGACGGATGCCGGGGATAAAGCCGCCGGATTTTTTCATGTTGTCGGCGACTTCCAGCGGATTGAAGGTGATGTTCGTATAGAAATAGGCAAACATCACAACCAGCAGGATGTAAATCACTGCACCGATGGAGTAGGACATCATGCTCGGGCGGAACCAGTAGCTGGAGGACAGCATATGGAGAATCCATCCGCCGAAGGTATTGTAATCCACGTTGAAGAACTGGGCGATCATCACCGGCATGGACATGATCGAAGAGGCGAAGATAACCGGGATGACGTTTGCCGTGCAGACCTTGATGGGAATGTACGTGGAACGTCCGCCCATGCTTCTCCTGCCGACCACCTTCTGCGCGTACTGCACCGGGATTCTTCTCTCGGCATCGTTCAGAATGACGTTGTAGGCAACGATCAGCGCAAGGATTGCAATGATCACAACCGCGACCACCACCTGAACCGCAACAGTCCGGCCGGAGAGGAAGGTGTCATAGATGGTGACGACATCATCTGGCAGTCTGGAGATGATATTGATCAGAAGAACGATGGAAATACCATTTCCGATTCCCTTGTCCGTGATTCTCTCGCCGATCCACATCAGGAAGGCGGAACCGCAGGTCAGGCAGACCACAGTGATGACAACGTTATACCAGGTATAGTTGGTCAGAAGGCCCTGACGGCCGAAGCCGATGGACATTGCAACCGACTGAATCAAGGCAAGGCCGACGGTGACGAAGCGGGTGATCCGCTGCATCTTCTTGCGGCCTTCCTGACCGTCCTTCTGCATATCTTCCAGAGCGGGGATCGCGATGGTCATCAGCTGGATGATAATGGAAGCTGTGATGTAAGGCGTAATGCTCAGAGCCAGGATGGAAAAACTCTCGAAGGATCCTCCGGTCAGGGCGCTCAGAAAGTTGAACGCATCTCCTGTCTCACCGGAAAATACCTTCTTGAGATAGCTCGGATCCGTCCCCGGGACTGGCAGCTGGGATCCGAAGCGGATCACCAGCAGCATAAGGAAAGTGAAGAGAAGTCTCTTCCGGATATCCTGCACCCTGAGGGCTTTCTGAAGCATTTTTAACATCAGATCACCTCGGCAGTTCCGCCCGCAGCCTCAATCTTTGCCTTTGCACCCGCGGAGAACGCATTTGCCTTCACGGTGAGTTTCTTGGTCAGATCGCCATTGCCGAGAATCTTCACGCCGTCGCAGACGTCCTTGATGATCCGGTTCTCGAGAAGCAGCTCCACGGTGACCTCGGTTCCCTCGTCGAAGCGCTCAAGCTCGCTGACGTTGACGGAAACGATGGTCTTGGAATTGCGATCGGTGAACCCTCTCTTCGGAAGTCTTCTGTAAAGAGGCATCTGACCGCCTTCAAATCCGATTCTCGGACGGCCGGAACGAGCCTTCTGGCCCTTGTGGCCCTTGCCGGCAGTCTTGCCGTTGCCGGAAGAATATCCGCGGCCTCTTCTGAAATTGCCGCTGTGAACGGATCCCTCCGCCGGGGTTAAATTCGATAAATCCATTCTGCTGCCTCCTTAATCCACTTCTTCAACTTTGACGAGGTGGCGCACATGCCAGACCATTCCTCTGACAGCATCGTTGTCCGGAAGCTCCACCGTCTTGTAAAGCTTGTGAAGTCCAAGTGCCTCGACGGTCGCTCTCTGCTTCGGAATTGCCCCGATCGGAGACTTCACAAGGGTAATCTTTAATTTGGTTGCCATATCACGTACCTCCTTAGTTGTAGATTTCCTCGACAGACTTGCCGCGGAGTCTTGCAACTTCTTCCGGTACCTTCAGGGACTTGAGGCCCTCGACGGTAGCAAGAACGACATTGACCTTGTTGCTGGATCCGAGCGACTTGGTACGGATGTTGCGGATGCCCGCAAGCTCCAGGACCGCACGTGCCGGACCTCCGGCGATGATACCGGTTCCTTCGGGAGCCTTCTTCAGCAGCACATTCGCGCTGCCGAACTTGCCGACATAATCGTGCGGGATGCTCGCCACATCGTCCAGCGCCACGGAGAAGAGATTCTTCTCGGCAGCCTGTCTGCCCTTGCGGATTGCCTCCGGAATTTCCGCCGCTTTACCCATGCCTACGCCGACGTGACCCTTCTTGTCGCCGACGACAACCAGCGTGGAAAATCTCTGGGTACGGCCGCCCTTGACGGTTTTGGATACGCGCTTGATGGCGACAACGTTGTCCTCCAGCTCTAACTGGCTGGGATCAATGATATTTCTCATCTTCAATTCCTCCCTGATTTAGAACTGCAGGCCGGCTTCTCTTGCGGCATCCGCAAGTGCCTTCACTTTACCCTGATAGATGAATCCGCCTCTGTCAAAGACGACTTCGGTGATTCCCTTTTCGACCGCCCTCTTGCCGAGCACGGTTCCGAGATAGGAGGCTGCTGCGACGTTGTTGGTCTTCTCCAGCTCCGCCTTTACATCCTTCTCGTTTGTGGAAGCGGACACCAGCGTCGTTCCCTTGGAATCATCAATAATCTGTGCATACATATGATTATTGCTTCTGAAAACAGCAAGACGCGGTCTTTCCGCTGTTCCCACAATATGTCTGCGCATTCTCCAGTGCTTGTTTTTGCGTACTTCAGATCTGGATACTTTGCTAACCATATTCTCTCTGACCTCCTGTTATTATTTCTTACCGGTCTTGCCGACCTTACGTCTGATGACTTCGTAGTCATACTTGATGCCCTTGCCCTTGTAGGGTTCCGGTGCACGCTTCGTACGAAGTGTCGCGGCGTACTGTCCGACCTTTTCCTTGTCGATACCGGAGACGATGATCTTGTTGTCCTCGACCTTTGTCTCGATACCTTCCGGATCTACCATCTCGACCTGATGAGAATAACCGAGGTTGAGCACAAGCTTCTTGCCCTGCTTTGCAGCTCTGTATCCAACACCGTTGATTTCCATCGTTTTCGAGAAGCCGTTTGTTACGCCAAGTACCATGTTGTTGAGCAGGCTTCTGGTCAGACCGTGAAGCGCCTTGACTCTCTTGAGGTCATTCGGTCTTTCGACGATGATCTCATTGTTCTCGGTTTTGATGGTCATCTCCGGTGCGAAGGTTCTCTCAATGGAGCCCTTCGGTCCTTTTACCGTCACCTTATTATTTTCTGCTAATTCGACAGTGACACCTGCCGGAATTGCGATCGGCATTCTTCCAATTCGTGACATGCCTGTACCTCCAAATAAAATATATGTTTTGGCGGCGTGGTATGCTTTCGCACCTGCGCCGCGATAAGCACGCTTATCCGGGCCGGATGACCGGCTTCCTGTCTCCCGACAGTCGAGTTACCAGATAAACGCCAGAACTTCTCCGCCCATATGACGCTTTCTTGCTTCCTTGTCGGTCATCACACCGGAAGTGGTGCTGATGATCGCGGTGCCAAGACCATCCAGAACCTTCGGAAGCTTATCGGCGTTTGCATAAACGCGAAGACCAGGCTTGCTGATTCTCTTCAGGCCGGTGATGATCTTCTCGTTCTTGTTCTTGCCATACTTCAGGGTGATGTGAATATCCTTGAAGCTGCCGTTGTCCACCAGTTCATATTTTGCGATATATCCCTCGTTGTACAGAATCTCGGCGATTGCAAGCTTCATTCTGGAAGACGGGACATCAACTGTATCGTGCTTGGATGTGTTCGCATTGCGAATTCTTGTGAGCATATCCGCAATCGGATCGCTGACTACTGCCATATCTGTTTTCCTCCTTCTTTCCTTCGGCCGAACCCGGCTGCCCGGGTTATCCCCGGCGCAGCGGCGAATTCTTTACCAGCTTGCCTTTCTGACACCCGGGATCTCACCCTTGTATGCAAGCTCGCGGAAGCAGATTCTGCAGATTCCATACTTTCTCAGATAAGCGTGCGGACGACCGCAGATACGGCAGCGGGTGTACGCCTGCGTGGAATACTTCGGCTGTCTCGCAGCCTTGATCTTCATAGATGTTTTTGCCATCGGTCATTCCTCCTGATTACTTCGCAAACGGCATGCCGAACTGGGCAAGCAGATAACGCGCTTCCTCATCTGTCTTGGCCGTCGTGACAAAGATGATATCCATGCCTCTGGTCTTATCGACCTTGTCGTACTCGATTTCAGGGAAAATCAGCTGCTCCTTGATGCCGAGCGCGTAGTTTCCTCTTCCGTCGAAGGAGTTTGCGCTGACACCGCGGAAGTCACGGACACGCGGAAGCGCAAGGTTAATCAGGCGATCCGCGAACTCATACATCTTGTCGCCGCGAAGCGTGGTCTTGCAGCCGATTGCCATGCCCTCACGAATCTTGAAGTTTGCGACCGACTTCTTTGCCTTGGTGGTCACCGCATGCTGGCCGGTGATGGTCTCCATCTCCTTGACCGCCGTCTCCAGCAGCTTGGCATTTTCCTTTGCCTCTCCGACGCCCATGTTAACAACGATCTTGTCGAGCTTCGGGACTTCCATAATATTCTTGTATCCGAACTTCTTGATCATGACATCCACGATCTCGTTCTGATACTGCTCTTTCAATCTGGCACTCACCTGTTCGTCCTCCCTTCGCTTCAGTCGATGGCCTCGCCGGTCTTCTTGTTGATGCGGACTTTCTTTCCGTCCTTCTCACCAAAACCGACGCGGACAGCCTGACCGTTTACGCTCAGCATGACGTTGGAAAGGTCGATCGGAGCTTCCTTCTCGATGATTCCGCCCTGCTGATTCTGGGCATTCGGCTTCGTGTGTCTGGAAACTTTGTTGATGCCCTCCACAGTGACCTTGTGATTCTTTGCATCAACAGAGAGGACCTTTCCCTCTCTTTCCTTATCTTTGCCGGCGATGACCTTGACGGTGTCGCCCTTCTTAATCTTATTTGCCACGGTGCGTCCTCCTTATAACACTTCCGGTGCCAGAGAAACGATCTTCATGAAATTCTTGTCACGAAGCTCGCGGGCCACCGGTCCGAAAATACGGGTTCCCGTCGGCGTAAGATCGTCCTTGATGATGACAGCCGCGTTCTCATCGAACTTGATGTAGGAACCGTCCTTGCGGTGAACACCCTTGACGGTGCGGACCACAACCGCCTTCACAACGTCTCCTGCCTTGACAACACCGCCTGGCGTTGCATCTTTGACAGAGGCAACAATGATATCTCCGATATTGGCATATCTTCTGGTTGAACCGCCCTTGACGCGGATGCAGAGAAGCTCTCTGGCACCGGTGTTGTCGGCAACCTTCAGTCTGGTTTCCTGCTGAACCATGATGAACTCCTTTCGTTCGTGGAATCGGGATCAGTGACGCGAAAAATTACTTCGCCCGCTCAATGACCTCGACGAGTCTCCATCTTTTGTCCTTGGACAGGGGTCTGGTCTCCATGACTCTGACAGTATCGCCGATATTGCAGGTGTTCTCCTCGTCATGAGCCTTCAGCTTGTAGGTGCGCTTGACAATCTTTCCGATGACCGGATGCTTTACGTTATCTACCACAGCCACAACGATGGTCTTGTCCATCTTGTTGCTGACAACCTTGCCCGTACGGGTTTTTCTAAGATTTCTCTCCAAAGCTTGCTCCTTTCAGCGCCTTACTGATTCCTGGATGCGAGGATGGTCTGAATACGCGCGATATTTCTGCGAACCTCTTTGATCCGGCTCGTATTGTCCAGCTGATTGGTCGCGTTCTGGAACCGGAGATTGAACAGCTCTTTCTTTGCGGCTGTCAGCTCCTCATTCAGCTCGGAAACGGATTTATCCTTCAGATCCTGCACATATTTAGTTGTTTTCACTGTTTTCACCGCCTTCCTCGCTTACACGGGAAATAATCTTGCACTTGACCGGCAGCTTGTGGGATGCAAGACGGAGTGCCTCTTTGCAGTCCTCATCAGAGACACCGCCGATTTCAAACATAACACGGCCCGGCTTCACAACCGCAACCCAGTACTCCACGGAGCCCTTTCCGGAACCCATACGGGTTTCTGCGGGCTTTGCGGTGATCGGCTTGTCCGGGAAAATTCTGATGTATACATTACCACCACGCTTGATGTAACGGTTGATGGCAGCACGTGCAGCCTCGATCTGGTTGGACTTGATCCAGGCGGGCTCGGTAGCAACAAGTCCGTAAGAACCGTAAGCCAGAGTGGTGCCTCTCATTGCCTTGCCGGCCATGGAGCCTCTGAACTGCTTGCGGTGCTTTACTCTCTTCGGCATTAACATTATTTATCGCTCCCTTCCTGGATGGTCTTTGCCTGCAGGACCTCACCCTTGTAGATCCATACTTTGACGCCAACCTTGCCATAGGTAGTGTTTGCTTCTGCAAAACCGTAATCGATATCAGCTCTCAGCGTCTGCAGCGGGATGGTGCCGTCGCTGTAGGACTCGGAACGCGCGATGTCAGCGCCGCCAAGTCTTCCGGAGCACTTGGTCTTGATGCCGAGGGCGCCTGCCTTCATTGCGCGGCCCATGACGGACTTCATCGCGCGGCGGAAGGAGGTACGGTTCTCAAGCTGGGTTGCGATGTTCTCCGCAACGAGCTGAGCATCCTTGTCCGGTCTGCGGACTTCCTTGATATCGATGAAAAGCTTTCCGGTCACCATCGGTGCGACCTCGGCCTTCAGCTTTTCGATTTCAGCGCCGCCCTTGCCGATGACAATACCCGGCTTTGCGGTGTAGACAATGATCTTGGTTCTTCCGGAGACTCTCTCGATCTCGATCTTGGAGACACCGGAAGCGTAAAGCTTCTTCTTCAGATAGGTTCTGATCTTGTTGTCTTCCACAAGATAGTCTGCGAAGTGCTTATCATCGGCGTACCATCTGGAATCCCAGTCGCTGATAACGCCAACTCTCATGCCATGAGGATTTACTTTCTGTCCCATCCTGTCCTCCTATTACTTTTCGTTCAGAATTACAGTGATATTGCTGGTTCTCTTCAGAATGCGGTACGCTCTGCCCTGCGCTCTCGGCTTGATTCTCTTCATCGTCGGAGCCTCGTTTGCGAAGCACTCCTCGACGTAGAGATTCTCTCTCTTCATGCTGTTGTTGTTCTCAGCGTTTGCCGCAGCAGATTCGAGCAGCTTCTTGATGAGACTGGAAGCATATCTGGGACTGTAGGTTACAATACCGATCGCGGTATTGAGGTCCTTGCCGCGGATTGCGTCAAGGACGAACGCTGCCTTGCTGGCAGAAACTCTTGCATAAGAAAGCTTTGCGGACGGACGGGTGTCCCTCTGCTCTTCGTTTCTTGTTCTCTTGATCTGGGTTCTGTGTCCCTTAGCCATTGATGTGCCCTCCTCTCAGTTAGTTCTTGGTGGCGACAGCCGCCTTAGCGTCGTCATGATGATGACCGCGGAAGGTTCTCGTAGCTACGAACTCACCCAGTTTGTGACCGACCATATCCTCAGTGAGGTAAACCGGCACATGCTTTCTTCCGTCATATACTGCAATTGTATGTCCGACCATCTGCGGGAAAACAGTGGAGCGGCGAGACCAGGTGCGGATAACTTCCTTCTTTCCGGCCTTGTTCTGCTCTTCAACCTTTTTCATCAGGCTTTCGTCGACAAATGGTCCCTTCTTCAATGAACGAGCCATGAATATCCTCCTATTTGATCGCGGCTTACTTCATCAGTCTGCCGTCTCTTCTCCTCACGATTAACTTGTTGGATGCCTTCTTGTGCTTTCTGGTCTTCAGACCCATAGCAGGCTTGCCCCACGGAGTGGAGGGACCCGGACGTCCGACCGGAGCCTTGCCTTCGCCGCCGCCGTGCGGGTGATCGTTCGGGTTCATGACGGAACCTCTGACATGCGGGCGGACACCCATGTGACGGGTGCGGCCGGCCTTGCCGAGCTTGACCAGGTTGTGCTCGCCGTTTCCGACGACGCCGATGGTCGCGCGGCAATTCTCCGGAACCTGTCTCATCTCACCGGACGGAAGGCGGAGGGTTGCATAGCCGTTCTCCTTGGCCATCAGCTGTGCAAATGCACCGGCCGAGCGGACCATCTGTGCGCCTGCACCCGGATAGAGCTCCACGCAGTGCACGTTGGTACCGATCGGGATCTGGGAAAGCTTCAGGGTGTTGCCGACTCTGGTCTCGGCGGAATCGCCGCTCATCAGCTTTGCACCGACTTCAAGGCCTTCCGGTGCGAGGATATAGGATTTCACGCCGTCTGCGTAAACAATCAGAGCGATGTTGGCCGTACGGTTCGGATCGTACTCAATGGCCTTGACCACTGCCGGGATGCCGTCTCTGTTTCTCTTGAAATCGACCATTCTGTACTTGACCCGGCCGCCGCCGCCGTGATGGCGGACAGTGATCTTACCCTGATTGTTTCTGCCTGCTGTCGTATTCTTGGAAACAATGAGGGATCTTTCCGGCTTTGACTTCGTGATCTCCGCGAAATCATAGCCAGTCATGTTTCTTCTGGACGGCGTGTAGGCCGTATATTTCTTGATTCCCATGACTGAATCTCCTTTATATCATTTATTGTCGCGCTTGTGTGCGCTTAACCGGTCCGCCGGAATCGCGGGCCTTACAGTCCGGCAAATACCTCGATGTCCTTGCTGTCCTCGGACAGTGTGACGATCGCCTTCTTGCGCTTCGCAGTGAAGCCGGAAGTTCTGCCTCTTCTCTTTTCCTTGCCCGGAATGTTCATGGTGTTGACTCTGACGACCTTGGTATCCGGGAACATCTTCTCAACCGCCTCGGCGATCTGGGTCTTGTTCGCGTCGGGATTGACAAAGAAGGTATATTTCTTGGACTGCATTTCGTTCATCGATTTCTCGGTGACGACAGGCTGCAGGATGATGTCATAATATTTCAGCTCAGCCATTGTAGACCTCCTCCATCTTTTCGACGGCTGCCTTTGTCGCAACCAGATTGCCATACTTCAGGATGTCGTACACATTGATGGTGTTCGGCAGAGCGGTCTTTACGCCCTCGACGTTTCTCGCGGAGAGAACCACATTCTTATCACTCTCTGCAAGAACGACAAGCGCTCCGTCCAGATTGAGGTTCTTCATGACCTCAACGAACTTCTTTGTCTTGATCTCATCGAGCTTCAGCTCATCGAGAACAACGAGCTTGTTCTCCTGAAGCCGGCTTGTCAGAGCGGAGCAGAGCGCTGCTCTCTTCTCTTTCTTGTTCAGCTTGATGGAATAATCTCTGGGCTTCGGCGCGAACACGATGCCGCCGCCGGTCCACTGCGGTGCGCGGATGGATCCCTGTCTTGCGTGACCGGTACCCTTCTGCTTCCACGGCTTCCTGCCGCCGCCGGAAACCTCGGAACGGGTCTTCGCGGACTGCGTTCCCTGACGTCTGCCAGCCAGAAATGCCTGTACAGAAAGCTTTACGAGATGCTCGTTCACTTTTGCGCCGAACACCGCATCGCTCAGCTCCATTGTACCGACTTCGGCTCCCTGCATATTTTTAACAGCTACACTAGCCATTGTCTGGTCCTCCTTCTGTTTCGGTTCAGGCTTACAGGGCCTTCACGGAATTCTTCACGGTTACAAGCGCCTTCCTCGGTCCCGGTACGCCGCCCTTGATCAGAAGCAGGTTCTCTGCCGCGTCAACGCGGACAACTTCAAGATTCTGGACGGTAACCCGTACGGCGCCCATATGTCCGGGCATTCCCTTGCCCTTCGGAACGCGTCCGGGGGTTGTGGAAGAGTTGTTGGAACCGGCATGGCGATGATACTTGGAGCCGTGCGCCATCGGTCCTCTCGACTGACCGTGTCTGCGGATCGCGCCCTGATAGCCTTTTCCTTTGGAGATGGCTGTTACATCAACCTTATCGCCGACCGCAAAAACGTCGGCCTTGATTTCGTCCTTGACATTGTAATTCTCAGCGTCGTCAAGCCGGAACTCTCTGACATATCTCTTGTAGGAGACGCCCGCCTTGTCGAACATTCCCGCTAACGGCTTTGTGACGAGCTTTTCTCTCTTGTCCGCGAAGCCGACCTGCACCGCGCTGTAGCCGTCCTTTTCAACAGTCTTCACCTGCGTGACGACACACGGCCCTGCCTGCAGTACGGTAACCGGAACGAGCTGACCTTTCTCGTCGAAAATCTGCGTCATTCCGACCTTGGTTGCGAGTATTGCCTTTTTCATCTGTTTTCCTCCTGTTTTTTCTACAGCGGACCGGTTTCCCGGTCATCCTAGAGCCGGAGCACCCGGCATTCAGGATTTTTATCGCGGCATGCTGATCTCTGCCGCCTGATTAACAGAAAAAATTCTGCTAACAGCTTGTTTGCCCGGCTGAGCCGGATCTGCCTGATTACTTGCTGATCATCTTGATGTTGATCGAAACGCCGGCCGGAAGTTCCAGGCGGGAAAGTGCATCCACCGTCTTCTGGGTCGGATCGATGACATCGATCAGTCTCTTGTGGGTTCTCTGCTCAAACTGCTCTCTGGAATCCTTGTCCTTGTGAACAGCACGAAGGATGGTGACCACTTCCTTCTTGGTGGGAAGCGGAACCGGTCCGGATACGCGGGTCCCTGTTCTGCCGACCGTCTCGACGATCTTCGCTGCGGAAGAGTCGATCAGTCTGTGATCGTAAGCCTTGAGCGTGATTCTCATGATTTTTGCTGCCATAAAAAAAGCCGCCTCCTTTTCGCACTTTACGTACGACAAGCGGTGACTGTACACGGGCCCGTGCGTGTCTTCACGTTGAACGGACTGATTCTGTAAACCTTTCAGGCAAAGATTACTGTATACAGTGACTTGTCGTCAGTTTCTAACTTGACATTCGCTCCGCGGAGTTCTCTGCCTGGGCAGTAACCTCTCGTTTCA
>Ga0256871_1000438_pt1 | contig 17128 bp, 13 predicted proteins | sample RumenRJG_07RNA_FD_185439 | JGI IMG/M metagenome (GOLD analysis project Ga0256871, IMG submission 185439) | Metatranscriptome of bovine rumen microbial communities from Lethbridge, Alberta, Canada - Rumen RJG_07 (Metagenome Metatranscriptome) | ecosystem: Host-associated > Mammals > Digestive...
AGCGTTGGCAGAGATCTCCGGTTACAGCAAGCAGCAGATTCAGGAAGATTCCGACACGCCAATTCAGCAGACAATCTATACAAGAGAGCTTGAATATGGCTTCAACAATCGACCGGCGCTGATTCTTGACAAGCCGCACAAGCGTGTCAGGCAGCAGATCATGAAGAGAGCGATTGACATAGCAGGCTCCATCGTCGGACTTGTGATTGCAGGAGTTCTGACATTGATTCTCGGTCCGATGATCAAACATGATTCGCCGGGACCAATCTTCTTTGGTCAGGTTCGCATCGGGAAAAATGGTCGTAAGTTCAAGATGTATAAGTTCCGAAGCATGTACCAGGATGCGGAGGCTCACCTGAAAGAGCTGCTTGCCCAAAATGAGATGAATGGACTGATGTTCAAGATGGAGGATGACCCCCGGATCACGAAGATTGGGCGCTTTATCCGCAAGACCAGTCTGGATGAGTTTCCTCAGTTCTGGAACGTACTCAAAGGAGAGATGTCTCTTGTGGGAACCCGGCCGCCGACAGTCAGCGAGTTCAACCAGTACAACAGCTACCACAAACGCAGACTCAGCATGAAACCCGGTATGACAGGCCTCTGGCAGGTCTCTGGAAGGTCCGATATCAAGGACTTTGAAGAAGTTGTCCGGCTGGACTGCCAGTACATTGACAATTGGTCGATTAGGGGGGATATCAAGATCCTGTTTAAGACGATTGGGCTTGCGTTCAAGAGGGACAATGGTGCAGCATGAGCCTAAGAATTGGAATCATTCTTACTTAATAGAGTTATTCCATAAGCTGCAGGTTGTGAGACGAATGAAAAAGGGGTGCCTATTCTTCACTGTGCTTAACAATCGTTTGCTTATGAATGTTTGTATTCCTTGCTCCGGCATTCATTCATGGGCAGGTCAGCGATTGAACCGTGAGTGAATGATTAGACCCGCGGGTGAATGGAAGAGTACGGCGGGGACGGGGATGCAAGCTAAGAGAGTTAGAGTGACGGATGTGGTATCGCTGCAGAAGCGGTCGGTAGTTACCCCAAGCACTGCTTTTTTATAAGGTAACTTATGGAGCAATGTAATTTTTTTACAGAGAGACTATGGCCACGATGTAAAAAGTGGCTGAACGAGGACCGGGAAATTAGTGGTTTTTACAGAGACAGTATAGGGGCGATGTAAAAAGGCGGCGAAACATAGTACCGAGAAACTAAGTGCTTCGAACGATAATTACAGCGTGAGTATAGGTGCGATGTAAAGACAATTTATATCGACACATAGGGCACGATGTAAACATAGAGATTATAGGAACAGGTTATGAACGATATTAAAGCAAATTACAACGAATGGCTTGAGAAAGCAGTTGCTGACACCGACCTTCAGGCAGAACTGAAGTCGATGAACGATAACACAATTGAAGATGCCTTCTATAGAGATTTGGCATTTGGTACCGGCGGACTGAGAGGAACCATTGGCGCAGGAACCAATCGGATGAATGTGTATGTGGTTGCGAGGGCTTCCCGGGGACTCGCACAGTACCTGAAGGATCATTATCAGAATCCCTCTGTGGTCATCGGCTACGACAGTAGAATTAAAAGTTCCCTTTTTGCTAAGACCGCCGCTGCTGTGTTTAACAATGAAGGCGTGAATGTTCATATGTGGAACAGGTTATTACCAGTTCCGACAGTGTCGTTTGCAACAAGGTATTTACACGCATCTGCCGGTGTGATGATTACAGCCTCCCATAACCCTAGTAAGTATAACGGCTATAAGGTCTACGGTGATGACGGTTGTCAGATCACCACAGAGGCAGCAGCCATCATTCTGGCAGAGATCGAGAAACTAGGATATTTTGATAAGCCGATCCCCGAGTTTATGGATGAGGACGTTACCTACATCCCGGATGAAGTGCTCGATGCTTTCATCTCTGCTGTGAAGTCTCAGTCGGTTATTTCTGATGCTGATCATATTGACCGGAATGTGTCCATCGTTTATACACCACTGAATGGCACAGGATTAGAGCCAGTGACCCGTGTGTTAACTAAAACCGGTTTTACGAACGTCACAATTGTTAAGGAGCAGGAGAAGCCTGACGGTAACTTTCCCACATGCCCATATCCGAACCCGGAGATCCGTGAAGCAATGGAACTGGGGCTGCAATATTGCGAGAAAGTGGGCGCAGACCTGCTTTTGGCAACTGATCCTGACTGTGATCGGTGTGGGATTGCAGTGAGGGATGCTGATGGTTCTTATAAGCTACTCACAGGTAATGAAACCGGACTATTACTTCTTGATTTCATCTGCTCACAGCGAATTAAGCGGGGCACGATGCCTGCACATCCCGTCATGATCAAGACGATCGTGACCTCTGATATGGGAGAGCAGATCGCAAAGCATTACGGTGTAGGGGTTCTAAACGTCTTAACCGGCTTCAAGTTCATCGGGGAACAGATCGGAAGGCTAGAAAAAGCCGGTAGAAGTAATGATTATATTTTCGGATTTGAAGAATCATATGGCTACCTGACCGGATCATACGTCCGTGATAAGGACGCGGTTGATGCAGCTTTCATGATTGCTGAGATGTTCAGCTACTACAAGACAAGGGGTGTGAGTCTGCTTGAGAAGTTGGACGAGCTGTATCGTACTTACGGCTACAGGTTGAACACACTCCATTCTTATGAGTTTGATGGCGCTGCAGGCTTTGAAAAGATGCAGGAGATTATGAGAAAGTTCCACGATGGAGTTAGTGAGTTCGGCGGGAAAGCTGTAGTTAGCACTCTTGACTACAGCCAAGGCTTAGATGGCTTGCCGAAAAGTGATGTTCTGAAGTATCTGCTTGAAGGTAACAGCTCAGTAGTTGTCAGACCTTCCGGTACGGAGCCGAAGTTGAAAGTATATATTAGTATTTCGGCTGGTAGCATGGATGTCGCTGGTGAGATTGAGAAGAAGATCGCTCAGCAGATGGAAGAGTATATGAAGTAAAAGAAATGGTTCGTGTGGCAATCAAAGTTGAAGATGACCACAGTGGAGTATAAAAGATTAGATTCCAAGCATTGAGGAGAAATCCCAGTGCCATTTTATATACGAAGATTTTTACAGTAAGAGGGGAAGAATTTTTTTATGAACATTATTCTTTTATCTGGCGGATCCGGAAAGCGTCTTTGGCCGCTTTCAAATGATGTGAGATCCAAGCAGTTCATCAAGCTATTCAAGGATAAAGATGGCAATTACGAATCCATGGTTCAGCGTGTGTATCGTCAGATTACAACGGTGGATAAGGATGCGAAAGTAACGATTGCTACATCGAAATCTCAGGTCTCTGCGATCCATAACCAGCTTGGGGATAATGTTTCGGTTTGTGTCGAGCCAATGAGAAGAGATACTTTCCCGGCAATCGTCCTTGCTTCGGCTTATCTTCATGATGAGTTAGGAGTAAAAGAGGATGAATCTGTAGTAGTCTGCCCGGTAGATCCGTATGTAGATGATTCCTATTATGAGGCAGTCGCTAAGCTTGGCGAACTTGCTGAGAAAGGTGATGCGAATCTTACCTTAATGGGTATCCAACCCACCTATCCGTCTGAGAAATACGGATATATCATTCCTGAGACGAAGGACAGTGTCAGCAAGGTCCATGAATTCAAAGAAAAGCCGGATAAGGTTACTGCCCAGAAATACCTGGATCAGGGTGCTGTATGGAATGCCGGCGTGTTCGCATTCAAGCTTGGTTATTTAGTATCTAAGGCTCATAGCATGATTGATTTCACGGACTACCGTGATCTCTATGCTAAGTATTCATCCTGTCCCAAGATATCTTTTGACTATGCCGTTGTAGAGAAGGAACCGTCCATCCAGATGATGCGCTATGCAGGAGAGTGGAAGGATGTCGGCACCTGGAACATGATGGCTGAAGTGATGTCGGATGCCACCAAGGGCAATGTTACACTGGATGATACGACAACAAATACGAATGTTGTGAATGAGCTCGATATGCCAATTCTCGTTATGGGTGCACATGACATGGTGATTGCGGCCTCCGGTGACGGAATCCTGATTTCTGATAAAGAGCAGTCCGGTTATATGAAGCCTTATGTAGAGAAGATATCCACGGCGGTTCACTATGCTGAAAAGTCCTGGGGCACGTATAACGTTATCGATGCCGGTACTGGTTATATGACTGTGAAGGTGACACTCAAGGCTGGGAACCGGATGTCCTATCACAGCCATGATTTAAGAGATGAAGTCTGGACGGTGCTGAGTGGAAGTGGGAAAACCGTTATCGATGGGATGGAGCAGATTGTCAACCCTGGAGATGTAGTTACCATGGCTGCTGGATGCAAGCACACGATCATTGCAAACAGTGACCTGACGATTCTCGAGACACAGATTGGAGAAACAATCAGTAAATCCGATAAAGAGAAGTTTGAATTCAATGATGATGCAATCGAGGGAAGTATTTGATGGAAACTCTGGCATCACATCCTAAACCCTTACATCAACAATCACATCTACAAGCAGACCAGCAGACACCTCATCCAATCCTTCTCCGTCCAACTGGTAAGGATTACTTATGGGGCGGACAGAAATTAAATAAGGAATATGGAAAGCACATATACCTTGATCCGCTGGCTGAGACATGGGAGTGTTCAGCACATCCGGACGGTCCGAGTTACGCAACTGCGGGAGATTTCAAGGGGAAATCATTAGCGGAAATTATTAGCCTGCATCCGGAGTACTTGGGGAGCAAGTGCGAATCTTCACGAGGCTTCCCGATTCTAGTGAAGTTTATAGATGCCGCAAAGGATCTGTCTGTTCAAGTTCATCCTTCAGATGAGTATGCAATGAAGTATGAGCATGGTCAGAATGGAAAGACGGAAATGTGGTATGTGCTTGAAGCCAAGGAAGGCGCAAAGCTGGTATGGGGATTTGAACATGAAGTAGATACGGAGCTTCTGAAGAAGAACATAAAGGCCGGAACTCTTCATAATGATCTACATTACGTTCCTGTCCACAAGGGAGACGTGTTCTTGATTGAAGCTGGAACAGTTCACGCTATTGGTGCTGGAATTGTTCTGGCTGAGATTCAGGAGAGTAGCAACCTGACGTATCGGCTTTATGACTACAATCGGCCGGATCCACACACAGGTAAGCTTAGAGAGCTGCATTTTGATAAAGCATGTGCAGTGCTCAACATGGAACCGATCGGAAATACGAATCAGAAGAATCGGCTAGTAAAGTACTTCTATGGATGCAGCAGAGAAGTGCTTTGCCGATGTAAATATTTTGAGACTGAGAGAATACGAGTTACCAAGGGATTCTCTTTTTCTGTTAGGAATGAGTCGTTTCAGGTACTGCTTTGCATTAATGGCGAGGGCGGACTTGAAACGGAAGAGGGAGACAGGCCACTGAGATTCAGGAAAGGTAGTTGCATATTTCTGCCGGCAGGGATTGGCAGGTGTCATGTGATTGGTGAGTGTGAGCTGCTGAAGATCAGGTGCTGAGTGGAGGAGAAAATGAAAGTTTTAGTTACGGGAGCTAATGGATATTTAGGACAGGGAATAGTAAAGGCTCTGTTGGATCGTGGACAGGAAGTCGTGGCAGCCGATTTTGCCACACAGCATGTGGATGAACGGGCTCAAAAGATGCCGTGCAATCTATTTGATGTACAGGATCCTTATAACTATTTTGGACAGCCAGATGTGCTCCTACACTTGGCATGGCGAGATGGATTCAAACACTATTCGGATGCTCACCTCGATGACCTTCCTAAGCACTATCACTTCATCAAGACAATGATTGAATCAGGTTTGAAGCAAGTAGCAGTAATGGGTTCCATGCATGAGATTGGTTTTTTTGAAGGAAGTATAAATGAGAACACACCATCGAATCCAGTGACGCCATATGGCATTGCCAAGCTTGCCCTCCGTCAGATTACAGGAGTTCTGTGTAAACAGAAAAATGTGAAGTTTCAGTGGTTGAGAGGGTATTACATTGTCGGGAATAGCAAGTATGGCTCTTCAATATTTTCAAAAATCACGGCAGCAGTTGAAAATGGAGAAACGGAATTTCCGTTCACTATGGGACAGAATCAGTACGATTTTATCGATTATGATGATTTCTGTAATGCTGTTGCAGCGTCTGTAATCCAGGATGAAGTGCTTGGAATCATCGAGATCGCTTCTGGTAAGCCAGAGAAACTGGCTGATCGAGTAGAAAGATTCATTAAAGAAAATAACTACGATATCAAGTTAAAGTATGGAGCATTCCCAGACAGACCATATGATTCAAAGGCTGTGTGGGGTGACAGTAAGAAAATTGAGAAAGTTTTGGGGAACAAATAACAATGCGCGTTTTACTGATAATGCCTAATTTCTTTGAATATCCTGCGATTATCAGCGATGAATTGAAACGCATGGGGTATGAGGTGGATTTCTTTGATGATCGTCCAAGTACAAGCCCGTGGGTGAAAGCAATCATCAGGATTAATAAGAATGTCATAAGACATTATATTAAGAACTACTTTGAAAGTATTATGGATACTGTTAGAAAGAAGAAGTACGATGTAGTATTTCTGATTTCTGGACAGTCTCTTTCCTTTAGCAATGAAATGATAAAAGAACTTAAAGAGTCCCAGCCACAAGCAAAATGGTATCTATACCAGTGGGATTCATTGAGAAACTTCCCCTATATTGAGCAGATGCAAGGCTATTTTGATAAATGCTATTCATTTGACCGGGAGGATGTGAAGCAGAATCCGAAACTGAGGTTCCTTCCACTTTTCTACTGTCGTCAATATGAAGAAATAGGAAGGGATCTTCCAGAGAATTATAAATATGATTTTTGCTTTGTAGGCACGGCGCATCCGAAGAAGTATGAGTTTATAAATCGTATGAGCTCTCAGCTTAAAAGTATATACCCAAAACAGTTCATCTATTTTTTCTTTCCATCCAGGATTGTATATGTCTATAGAAAGCTCAAGAATCCGGAATTAAAGCACGCGAAATTTAATGAATTTCATTATGTTCCGCTGAAAGGTGCGGAGATGAATGAAATTTATAAAGAATCAAAGTGCGTGTTGGATTCACCACAAGCGGGTCAGCTCGGCTTGACAATCAGAGTACTTGAGGCTCTCGGTGCTAAGAAAAAGCTTATAACAACGAATGAGGATATCGTAAACTACGATTTCTATCGTCCGGAAAATATATATGTATATAAAGACAAATTTGATTTGAAGGCACCATTCTTCACAGAAGAATACCAAGAAATTGATAAAGAAGTGTATAAGAAATATTCATTGAGATCATGGTTGAAGGAGATATTTAGTTAATGAACTATACGAAATGCTGTTGGGCGATTAGGGCATTGGTATATCAGCTAAGATTCAAATCTATTAGTATGCCTTCATATATTGGAAAACCAATTTATATTAGCAGAGGGAAGGGAATCTCATGCGGAAGAAGAGTGAGAATTTACCCTGGTCTGCGAGCTGAACTCGTTAATAAAGATTCCTATATATCCATAGGAGATAATGCTTCTATAGGACAGAATTTTCATGTGGTTTCATACAACGATAATCTTATAATTGGTAATGATGTAACGATAGCAGGTAATGTTTTTATTACAAACTGCGATCATGATTATAGAGGAAAAGGAAAATCGGTTTTAGAAAATGAGCTGATTGGAAAACACACAGAGATAGGAGATGGGTGTTTTTTAGGGAATAATTCAGTCATTCTAGCAGGAACTATACTAGGCAAAGGATGTGTAGTTGGGGCTAATTCTGTTCTCCGTGGGATATATCCTGAGAACTCGGTTATAGCAGGTGCGCCAGCAAAGGTGCTAAAGTGTTATTAATTTTGAGGTGATATGGTGAGCACAAAATTGAAGATGGCAATAGATTTACTTTGGGTTAAGCATAACAAAGTGGGAGGTGTAGAATCATATATTCGAAATTTACTCGATGGGCTAAAAAAATCCAGCCATGAATTTTCAATTTATTTACTGGTTTCATTAGACAATGCAGACTCGTTTGCAATGTATGGTAAAGATCCTAGGTTTAAACTAATAAAGTGCAATGTTAATTCAAATGAAGTCCCCAGAAGAATAATATGGCAAAATGTACACCTTGGAAATCTTTTGAAAACATTAAATATTGATACTTGCTTTGAACCACATAATTATATTCCTACCTTTGGGGTAAAAAATATCAAGTTCATAACCACGATTCATGACTTGCAACTAGCACATTATCCCGAGAATTTTTCAAAAAAGAAAATTATTTGGTTTAAATATAATTGGGCGAATACATTAAAGCACTCGAAATTAATCATCGTTATTTCTGAATTTGTAAAAAATGATCTTGAAAAGATTTATCCTGGATTCGAAAATAAGATTCAAGCAATTTATAATCCGATAATCATTAATAAGAATGACTGTGACTCAATAAATGATATTTCAAATAAATATGGTGTAAAAGGTGATGACTACTATTTTACTGTTGCTTCGCTTTTACCGCATAAAAACTTAAAAACATTGATTAATGTGTTTAGAAAAATAAATGATGAGCATTTGAGATTACCAGACAAGCTAATAATTTCTGGAGTGGGTGGTAATATGAAAGATGACCTATTAAAAATGATAAAAGAGTATAATCTTAATGAAAAGGTTATCATGACAGGATTTATTCCTAACAGTACAAGAAATGCCCTTTATAAATATTGCCATTCTTTTTTATTCCCTAGTGTATTTGAGGGATTTGGTATGCCTGCTGTAGAAGCATTAATGATGGGTGCAAAAGTAATAACTACAAAAGAATCTTGTATGCTTGAGATTACTCAAAATAAATGCTGTTACGTGAACGACCCTTATTCCACAGATGAATGGATTTATCAAATGGAGGACAACAGGGCAATGGAAAGTGGATTTGATTTTCAGAGGTATAGCTTAGATACAATAACTGAGAATTACTACTCTGCATTTCTGAAAGCACAAAATAGTTAATCTGGATTGCTCTTAACACTAGGAGAATATCATATATCTGGTTTTTAAATTATGAAAATACTATTTGTCACATTGAATGGGATAAAGAATGAGGCTTTTGGCGGCGCAAAAGCAAGTATAAGAAATTTTTTATCATTAAAAAAGTATGGGGAAGTAATACCATACGAGATTAAGAAGCATTCGTCCTTTGCGAGTGCATTATCTGGCATACAGGGAAATATGCCACCAATATTAGATAAGGATATAGAAAATATCCATCGAATAATTGATGAGCAAGGAATAGATTTTTGTTTCATGGATTCTTCTTGGCTGGGTTCAGTGACAAAATGTATATCTGTACCAAGTGTAACTTTCTTTCACAATTGTGAAAGTGATTACAATAAATACGTACGTTTTGGCAGTAACGAGAGCATAAAAAAGCACATCTATCAAAAACTTGTTGATAAGAATGAAGAGCTTTCCATTAAATGTTCAAAACTTATCTGCACTTTTACAGATAGAGATAGTAATAGATTGAATGATTTGTATGGGAGAAAAGCGGACATCATTATTCCTCTTTCGATAGTTGATCAGTTCCAAAAGTACCAGATTATAGATGAAAGAGAACACTGTAAGTGCGTATTGCTGTTTGGGCCTGCGATGGCTGCGAATATAGAAGGATTTACTTGGTTTGCAAAGAATGTTTCTGAACATTTGAATTGCCAGACAATCATAGCCGGAAAAGGAATGGACGACTTTAAAAGCCTAGAGACTGATAAAGTAAAGGTTGTTGGTTATGTAGATTCCTTGTCCGATTTCTACAATTCAGGTGATTGCGTAGTAATACCATTATTTTCAGGTGGTGGCATGAAAATAAAAACAGCTGAAGCACTTATGTTTGGAAAATATATTTTTGGAACTAGTGAAGCATTAGTAGGATATGAAAATATAGTTGATCCAAGTTACATGCAGGAGTGCAATACAGCCGAGGAATTTATTGATAGCATCAATATATATTTAAAGAGCAAACACAATATTTACAATGAATCAGCTCGTATGGCATATTGCAATAATTTCAGTAAGGAAGCGACCCAAAAGAAATTTGATGAAGTGGTAAACAGGATGTTAAAAGAATAATGCAAGAGAATAATAAGATAATAAGGATAGGATTAGTAATCCTTAATTACAATGGAGCACAGGACACAATAGATTGTGTAAATAGTTGTATACATTACTTAACCTCAAAGAATTATAAGCTAGATATTTATGTGGTTGATAATGCATCTTCAGACAATAGTTTGCAGCAGCTAAAAAACGAAATTCCTGAATATATTAAGATCATTGAAACAGGAAGAAACATTGGCTATGCAGCAGGAAATAATATAGGAATTAAAAAAGCTGTTGAGGCCGGAGCAGATTATATTTGCATATTAAATAATGATACTATTGTTTGCAGTGATTTTCTTACTCCGTGCATAGAAACAATAAATTCGAGCAAAGATATAGGACTTGTAGGTCCTGCTATTGTAAATTTTGATTCTGATACTGTTCAGTCTACGGGAGGATTTATTAATTTTAAATCTATAAAAGGAATTACAAGGCATTCAAATGAGGGGTTACCAGTTAAGAATTTAAAGGAGAAATATAATTGTGATTATGTTGAGGGAGCCTGCATAGTCTTTCAAAAGGAAATACTGGATGTAGTCGGATATATTCCTGAAGCATATTTCCTGTTTTATGAGGAAACTGAGTGGTGCTATCAGGCTCTAAAAAATGGATATAAAAATATATGCCTCGGAAAGGTGTATATAAAGCATAAAGGCTCTGTCTCAATTGAAAGGGTAAACGGATTATCTGAATATTTATTGTGCAGAAATCAAATTCGCTTTGTAAAAAGAAATATAAATAATAATCCTACTGCGTTTTGCATATTTATTCGTACTTGCCTTTATACATTAGCAACGGTACCTTTCAGAGGATTTCATAGATTACAGCATATTAGGTATTACTTAGATGGATGGTGCGATTCAATTGATGCCAGATATCCGTTTATCTATATTACTGATGAAAAATGGAATTCTAGTAGGTGACTTCATACTTTCTAGAACCAAGATGACTTATATAATAAGGCTATAGATATGAAAAAAGGACTAAAAATAAAACTTTCGTGGATTAGATTGGCAGTGATATTAAATATACTGTTATTCTACCATTTCTTTTACTTATTCAAATTTTCTGATCGGCTAAACGCCTTTTTAAGAAAGGATTTTCTTGTCCTTTTTGATGTAATTCTTTATCTTTTTCTTCTGGTAATCATATACCAAAAGGGAAGATATCGTCATGTGTTCTATACCTATGATAAACATCTGATTAGATATTTTGCTTTGTTGTTTTTGACAATATTTGCGATCACAGTATATTCGATCATTAAATACCCTTCTCAAAGAGTGGTTGATATATTGGCGACTGAAGCCCCTTTTTTGCAAATAATTGCCGTCCCGATTTATCTCATGATATTTGAAAAGGATAATGGAGAAGAAAAACTATTAAAGACACTAAATTTCATTTCCTTTTTATGGTCGTTGATAATTATCATTGCAGCATATTCATATAAATATACGGGATCTCTACTATTTGATATCAATACATATATGGAGGATACAGTAGGCTATATAGGAACAAGAGTATATGGATTGAGAATAAGTCTGGGGTGCATAGGTAATTTTTCTATACTATATAATTTTAATAGACTTTACAAAAGCAAAACGAATGGCCTGTCAAAAACAATCATTATCTTTGAACTCGTTATTCAAATAGTTGCACTAGTAACTGTTCAACAAACAAGAGCTTGGACATTAATTGTTGGAATTTGTATTATTATTCAGATTCTATTGGGAAATAAATCGAGGAATACCAGAACATTAGAAGCGTTAAGCGTAGTTGCAGTTATGCTTTTTTTGTATTTTTCTGGCATGTTAGGCGAAACTGTTTCTCAATTTGAAAACATGAGGATACAATCTGAAGGCGTTAGTACAACTAATCGTATGTATGCTGTTCAATACTATTTGAGTGTATTTTTATCCAAGCCTATCTTTGGCAATGGAATTACTTCCCTTGGCAGTATTATTTATTACAATGTAGAGCATGGACCTTTAGGAGTTGCATATTATTATGACGTAGGTGTTATTGGCTTGTTGGGACAAACTGGCCTATGCTCAATAATTTTATATTTTATACCATTTTCGAAAGTCATGAGGAGCCTTTCAAAAATGCATGATTTTCGAAATATACTTGGATATAAGTATAATCTGTATATATCGTTTGGCGTGTATCTTATATTGACTTCTGCCACACTTTTAATAACAAATCTAAGTTTGTCCCCACTTTTCCCGATTCTAACGGCAATCATTTTATATAACTCAAAAGAGGTAAATTCGTTTAAATAATAAAGTAAAGGGATGCAAATATGAAGAAAGGAAAAATTTTAGAAGCAGCCAATTTTATGGGGAAACGCATATTTGGAAGACACATAAGTAATAATGGCCTTGCTCCTATACATAGTTATAATGAAGGGGATTTCTCTGAAGAGCAGGAAAAAATAAAACAATATTTATCATCCAAGAAACCGGTGATGATGGCCAGATTTGGAACATGTGAATTGGCTGCATTCCTGAATTATTTGCAAGTATCTGGAAAAATGCTTGATTCTCCTAAATATACCCCGATTGGATATATAACAGATCATTGTTTTCCGGATTTTTTCACTTCAAATAATAAACGGCTGATGACCAATAATGCAGGATTTTTTCCGAGTACAGATAAAGCATTACAAAAATGGGGGGGGCTCGTATTTGAAGATTTGAAAGATCTGGATGTTTTATTTACTTGGCAAGATAGAGAACAATTTATAAAATCATACCTAGAAAATGTAGAACAAATTGTTTGTTCAGATATGTATTACCCTTATATGTTTAAAAATCCTTGGACGGAAGCACTATACGATAAGAATATACTAGTTGTTTCACCTTTCGCTGAGCTTATTAAAAATCAATATGAGACTAGGAGAGAGAAGCTGTTCAAAGATCCAAAAGTTCTTCCGAAGTTTAAAAAACTTGAGGTTGTAAAAGCCTATGAAGTTCATAATGGAAGAAATAAATATTCAAACATATCAAGTTGGTTTGACGCTTTAAATGATATGAATTCTACCATTGATAAGATGAATTATGATATTGCCCTAATAGGTTGTGGGGCATATGCTTTTGATATTGCAGCCCATGTAAAGCGGGTGGGGAAAAAGGCAATCACACTCTGTGGATCACATGAAGTATTATTTGGTATCTATGGAACAAGATACGAGAATTTTCTAAAAGAAAATGGTATCTTGAATGAATACTGGGTTAGACCCGGAGATGAGTATAAACCTGAAGGGTTCGAAAAAGTTGAAAATGGAGCATACTGGTAAATGATAATGAAAAGATGAGTCTTTAGATTGCAGTGCAAGAATCGTTTTAGATTGACACACCCTGATGCGTAAACAAGGAATTATAATCATATTGGAGTTTAGATGAAGTTACTGATATTACATTTGAGTGATATGCATTTCAGAAAAGCGAATGCATACAGCGGCAAAAATGTCGAGGCCATTGTGTCTGCACTACAGCAGTCGGTAAAAGGCATTAGGGATATTCTAATTATTTTTTCAGGCGATCTTGCATTTCAGGGCTTTAAGAATGAGTATGAGCAGGTCGACAATTTCATTAAGGCACTGAAAAGCAGCATAAATGACCGATACCATATAACTGATATCAAAGTGGTTCTTGTACCTGGTAACCATGATGTTAATTACAAGGTAGGAACGGCACTCAAATCAGCTGATTTGAAATCCATTAATGATAACGATGAATTTGAGCAGAGGACTTCTTCTGAACTCGAAAAGATGAAGTCATTCTTGGTATTGTCCAGGAGATATGGCTGCTTTAAGGATAAGAAAAAACTCTCTGATATACATTTCTTAGAATTAGATGGGAAAAAGATTCAACTAAATTTGATCAATAGTGGAGTGTTTTCTTCATTGGATGAAGATCAAGGATTCCACTATATTTCCAAACAGGAAATAGGGGAGCTATCGAAAAATTATAACAGTGATTTTGTTATCACGGTAATGCATCACCCACACCACTGGTATAATTGGAGGATTAAGAAAGATTTGGAATCTGTACTCTATGAGAGAAGTGATGTGCTCCTTTGCGGGCATGAGCACTTTGATTCCAGGATGAATATTGAAAGCAACAATGGCTTTGTTAGTATTAACGCTGGAGGGCAGCTTTGCAATGTAGGTAACTGGGATTACAGCAAGTTTTATATTGCTACTTTAGATCTTGATACCAGAGATTTCAAAACCACTCTGTATTCCTGGGATATTCAGGGAAATGTTTACGTTGAATCGGAAAAGAAAAGAGTGATTCTGGCATTTAACAGACTGAATTCGCTCGAGCTTAAACCTAGAGAAGATTATGCGAAACAGCTGTACAAGGATGAGAAGTATGCCATTTCGAAGGATATAAATGACTATTTTGTTTTCCCACTCTTGGAGAAAGAGGATTTTTCAGATTCTTTTCGTAATGTGGACATTGAATCACCGGAATCATTTCTTTCAGAAATTGAGAAGAATCGAAAAGTATATATCCTAGGATATACCGATGATGGAAAGACCACATTAGCTAAGTATTTGTTCCGCAGATATTCTGCAACCAAGCTGACGGTTTTCCTTGAAAGTGAGAATATAAGAAAGGGATCACCGGAGAGTATTATTCGTGATGCTTTTGAGCGTATTTATTCAGATGATCCTTCAAAATTTGAAAAGTTCAAACAGCTTAACACAGAAGAGAAAGTCCTGATAATCGATGATACAGATCGTATCCCGGAGGATTATCTTGACTCCATGATAGAATACGCTGAAGGGAACTTTGGTTATATCATTCTTTTCTCAAGAACCGAGATCGAGTTTAATATCATTGAAAGACTGAATAAGCGTAAGATTATGGAAGAGTGCTCAGTCTTTAAGCTCCGTCAGTTCTATAAGGACAGGAGGGAAGAACTTGTGACGAAACTGGTCAGCATTCTTGTTTCACAAGATGAAGAAACAAAATCGAAAATTATCTCTACGATCACAGAAGTCCTCTCAAGAAGAAAAGGTCTCTTCAGCTGGAGCCCAGACTTTATTGTTCAGTTTACGAAGTATTATTGCAACAATATTGGTGAGTCTGTTCAGAATGACGGCAGTATTTACAGCAAGGTATTCGAGTCGAACCTAACTTCTTTAATTAAACCGCACTTAAGGAAGCCGATGACAGCCGATAAGGCTTTCATTGTCTTAGACAAAATAGCCTTTCAGATGCATATTGAGAAGAAAGTTCCCATGGAGCTTTCAGAGATCTGCGAGGTGATACAAAAGTATAATAACGATTATGGCTCGCAAATTGATCCGGATGAATTTATCCATATGGCGTTGGACGCCGGTATACTAGGAAAACTTAATGGGGGTTACAGATTCGCACAAAGGAACTACCTGGCGTATTTTGTAGCGAGGGAAATACGGCGACGGAGTCAGGCAGGTGATTACAGTGAATTTAGGAAAGCCTTGGAATATGCCTGCTATGAGATCAATGCAGATATTATTCTTTTTGTAACCTATATCACAGATAATATTAACATGATAACGACAATCATGGCGATGACCTCTGAATATACAAAAGATTGGGCTCAGTTTGAAGCGAATCCTATCAAGGTGCAGTATCTTGCGGATAGTAACCAGTTGATGATTCCTGCTGTCAAGAAGACGGATAAAGAGGAAAATGAGCAGGAGGAGATCGAGCAGGAAAAAAAGATAGAGGAACATCAGAAGGAGTTAAGCCTTGCCTCTCCATATAATTATGAGGAGGGAGAGTTGAGACTGGCGAACAGGATGATCCGAGGGGTATCTCTAATGTCCATCATTTCTAGGATCCTTCCTAATTTTGAGCATATGATGCCCAAGGATGTGAAAGAGCAATGTGTGGAACTCATATACACGCTCCCGCTTAGGATTTTTAACGAATGGGCTGTTCAACTGGACCAAGTAAAGGTGGAACTGATCAAGGAAATCCAAGATATTGACGATTTTAGATATAAGAATGAAAAGCTTTTCAAAAGCGAAGGAGATGTACTTGCATTTTTGAGATGGGAGTCGATGTCGCTTCTTCTTGATCTCATGCGAACATCGATTTATTCAGCAGCCAAAGATAATACATATGCGTTCCTCGATAATTTCAATTACAAAGATTTGATTATGTATCGCATTGAGCACTTGATAGAAATCGGCAAACAAGATAATGTGGATGCGTTTGATAAAGAAGCCTGTGACCTGTATGAAGAAGCAAAGCAGGGATTTACAAAGAATCTCGTCCAAAGAGTCACAAGACGCTACATTATCACCTCTAAAAATATTACATCTCCCAAAGTTCAGCGTTTGAACAGTAAGATATTCAATGAGGGAATAAAAAATCCTACACTTATCAGACACAAGGCTGCAAAAATGGAAGGAATGGAAAAGTAAGAATAGAGCAGAAGAATAGCATAAGTGAAATTTCTATGAGGGTGCATGAATTTAGGGAAGCATTATCTTTTGTGCCTTGGATTGTCACATGGTTGAGTGCGTATGAATACTGGCAAATTACGGGCGAATGGGTATATCCGGAATCGAAGGATTTGAATCCGAAGGAAGAGAAAACTAAGAGAAGGAAAGAATCAACAGAATACATATGAAAGACTGTTTAAATATAGGGCTTTTCGGCGCGGTAATAAATAACGGGAATCTAGGCTGTCAGGCTTTAACATATTCAATTGTTGCCCTGTTAGAGGAGATTTCAAAGAAGGATCATATCAACTTCAACTACTACGATTTTGAATGGAATGCTGATGCCCAGAAGACGGATGAATTTCAAAAGCGCTTAGGAATAGGAAATTCAAGGGTAACTTCGCTCAAAGCAGGCAATTTTCATGACCCGCTGAGGGCATTGAAGCATTTTCCTGACAACATCAGAATGCAGAAAACTGTGAAAAGCTGTGATCTTGTCATTGATTTAACAGAGGGTGACAGCTTTTCTGATATTTATG
>Ga0256871_1000451_pt1 | contig 16993 bp, 12 predicted proteins | sample RumenRJG_07RNA_FD_185439 | JGI IMG/M metagenome (GOLD analysis project Ga0256871, IMG submission 185439) | Metatranscriptome of bovine rumen microbial communities from Lethbridge, Alberta, Canada - Rumen RJG_07 (Metagenome Metatranscriptome) | ecosystem: Host-associated > Mammals > Digestive...
CTGAAAAATCAGAATTGCTCGAACTGAAATTGCCGAATCTCTCGAATTTGGATAATATAAATGTATAAGGAGTAGAAACGGTTGCCAGCTATCTTGCTGTTCTGACGCGTTTGTTCATTGTGGATAATCAGAAGCCTTTTGGAAGTAGACTGCGGTCCTCTGTCAGAGTGAAACAGGCAGAAAAACGGCGTCTTGCGGATCCCTCCCTCGCAGCGGCATTACTTGGTGCAACACCTGACCGGTTGCTGCAGGATCTGAATACTTTGGGCTTCCTTTTCGAAGCTCTATGTGAGCGGGATTTAAGAATTTATGCAGAGTCTTTTGATGCTGAGTAGTATCATTATCAGGATTATAATAATCGCGAGATAGACACAGTGATATCATTGCCGTCAGGTGAGTGGTGTGGATTCGAAATAAAACTCGGTGCAAATCAGATCGATGCAGCGGCGTCAGGCAAGATATGGTGCTGGTGCCTGCCATTTTTACTGTAAAAAAAGAAGGGCCAGACTTAAGTTCGACCCTTCCACCCGCTCGATGCGGACCATTGGTGATTTCGGATAATTCCTTATTTGAACTCACCTTGTAAATTCGGTTAAAAGATAGCACGGATCTGATGGATTGTCAAATTATGGTTTTTGTATGGGTGTCATATTGCTTTCTGCCATAACAAGCAATTGTAGGGAAAAGTAGGTTAGATGAATAGGAAGGGGGACAAAATGTATTCTGGAGATTACTATGTAGGACTTGATATGGGAACCAACTCTGTTGGGTTTGCAGTAACAGACCCAAGTTATCATTTGCTCCGGGCGAAAGGAAAAGATCTGTGGGGCGTTCGTCTCTTTCCGGAAGCGCAGACGGCAGCAGATCGGAGAAGTCATCGAACTGCCAGGAGACGTTTGCAAAGACGTAAACTAAGAATCGGGATCTTGAATGAGATCTTTTCTGACGAGTTGAACAAAGTCGATCCGGGTTTCTTACAGCGCCTGGCGGATAGCAAATTCTTTGAGGAAGATAAAACAGAGCATCAGCCATATGCATTATTTGCAGATGATCATTATACAGACAGAGAGTATTATGAACACTTTCCAACCGTATATCATCTGAGAAAATATCTGATCGAAACAAAAGATGTTTACGATATACGACTGCTGTATCTGGGGCTTCATAGCATCTATAAATACCGTGGCAATTTTTTGAATCCAAATCTGAATGCAGACTCTATGCAAGAATTCGGTCCTTTGTACCGTGATTTATGGGAAGCCATCGAAGAGGCTAAAGACGCTCGTCAGGATGACAGCCAGATCGACATCTCGATACCGGAGTGGAAAGAGGATCTGTCGTCGAACTTGATGGAGATCCTGTCATCCAAATCGTATTCCATGATGGAAAAGGGTGAAAAGCTCTCAGAGCTGCTTGATATTACCAAAAAGCAAAAACCTCAGCAAGAATTTTTGAAGTGGATGTGTGGAAGAAAAGGAAAAGTAAGCGCTGCATTTCCAAGGGAATATGATGAAGAAGAGGGAAAGCTCTCTTTCTCTTTCCAGGATGGGAATTTGGAAGAATCCATGCAGAAAGCCGAAGAAATTCTGTTTCCGGAAGAATATGAGGTTTTATTGGCAATAAAGAAAATCCATGATTTTGGACTGCTTTCCAATATCATGAAAGGTTATCGATACATTTCTGAGGCGAGAGTAGATATCTACAATAAGCACCAGGAAGATTTGAAAACGCTGAAAAGGATTTATAAGGAATACGCACCGGAAAAATACAATACCATGTTCCGGAAGATGGAAGATAAGCTGAAAAACTATAGTGCGTATGTAGGGTCTGTCAAATATAAGACACCGAAGAATGGTTCTGCGATAAGAAGAAAGGGGAAGAGTAGTGTTGGAGAACTTTATAAAACCATACAAAATGATCTTGATTCGGTAAAAGATATCCCGGAAGTCAGCTTGGTTTTTGATGATATGGAGAAGGGAACCTTTCTGCCCAAGATCAGAACAAACGATAATGGGGTAATTCCTTATCAGGTGTATGAGGCTGAATTAAAGGCAATACTGAAAAATGCGGAAAGCAAATTTCCATTTCTGTCAGTGAAAGATGAAAGTGGATTTTCACCGGAAGAAAAAATAATGATGACTTTTTCTTTTCGGATACCTTATTATGTTGGCCCTGTTTACAATGATGGAAAGAATCATGCATGGTCTGTAAGAAAAGAACCCGGTCGTGTTTATCCATGGAATTTTGACCAGAAGATTGACAAGAAGAAGTCATCTGAAGAATTTATGAATCATCTGATTGGGCATTGCACCTATCTTCGTGGGGAACAGGTGTTACCACGCAAGTCTTTAATGTATGAACGGTTTGCATTATTGAATGAGTTTAACAATATACAAATCGATGGAAGGAAGCCTGATGCAAAAGTAAAGAAGATCATCTTTGATGAACTATTTGCGAAGGGAAGAAGAGTAACGAAGAAAGGACTTCAAAGATTCCTTGTGTCCCATAATCTGTCAAATGGGAAAACAAAAGCAGATGATGTTGTTATCTCTGGCATGGCGGATGAAAAATTTCAAAATTCGTTAGCTACATATCATCATTTTTGCGAGGTATTGAAAACGGATAAGCTGACTTATTCTCAGGAACAGATGGCAGAGGACATTATCCGTTGGTCTACGGTATATGCTGATTCTAAGAACTTCCTGCGCGAAAAGATCCGTGAGTATTATTCAACAGAGAAGTTATCGGAAGAAGCATTAAATCGTGTGCTTGGAATGAAATTTTCTGAATGGGGACGTCTATCATCAGCTTTTCTGCATATGGAAGGTGCAAATACTCATACCGGAGAGGTAAAATCCATTCTTCGCTGGATGGAAGAAGATTCCTATAATCTGATGGAGTTACTATCATCGGACTTTACTTTCCTTAAAGAATTAGAGTCTCTTGATAACGATATTCAAAAAGATCTGATGTCAATCGAGCCGGAGGATCTGGAGGGAAGATATCTCTCGGCACCGGTCAAACGAATGGTTTGGCAAACAATTTTAATTCTTCGAGAAATCACAAAGGTCATGGGACATGCTCCTTCGAGAGTATTTGTGGAGATGACACGAGGTGATGGTGAGAAGAAACGTACGACCAGCAGAAAGAAGAAGTTTTCCGATCTTTACAAGAAAATTCAAGATGAAAACTTTGAATGGAGTGAAGAGTTGGAGAAGTTCTCGGAGGCTGATTTTAGAAACAAGAAGTTATATCTGTACTTTACGCAGATGGGAAGGAGTATGTATACAGGAAAACCGATCGACCTCCATGAGCTTCTGACCAATAATACGAAATACGATCTGGATCATATTTATCCTCGCCATTTTGTAAAAGATGACAGCCTGGACAATAATCTTGTTCTTGTGGAGAAAACAGAGAATGCTCATAAGACAGATCATTACCCGATTGAGAACAGTATCCGCGAGAGGCAGATTTCAAACTGGAAAATGCTTTTGGATAAAGGATTGATCACTCAGACAAAATTCCAGAGGCTTACAAGATCTACGGACTTTACAGATGCAGAGCGTGCGGAGTTTATCAACAGGCAGATTGTAGAAACCAGTCAGGCGGTAAAGACGATTACGCATCTTCTTAAGGAATTAATGCCTTCTGATGAAACAAGGGTAATCTATTCCAAGGCTGGAAATGTATCGGATTTTCGGAATAAGTTCTCCTTGTATAAGTGCCGGGAAGTCAATGACTTTCATCATGCTGGTGATGCCTATCTGAATATTGTCGTAGGAAATGTTTATCACACGAAATTTACATCTTCACCGGCAAGTTTTGTGAAGGAATGGAGGCAGAACGCTAAGAAATACAGCTATAACCTTGGAGCAGGTAAGATCTTCGAGCATACGGTAGAAAGAAATGGAATTCTTGCATGGGATGTGGAAAAAAATCAATCTATTGCAACCGTAAAAGCAGTGATGGAGAAGCAGACCCCGCTTGTGACCTATATGAATTATTGTGCGAAGGGCGGCATTGCTGATCAGACAGTGTATTCTGCTGAGAAGGCCGGTAAGAACAAGAAAGATGGTGTATATCTGCCGATGAAGACATCAGATGACAGGATTGCAGATGTCAGCCGGTATGGCGGATTTACGAAATTATCTGTGTCTTATTTCTTCCTTGTAGAGCATGAAGTAAAGGGAAAAAGGATTAGAACGATAGAGGCCATGCCGGTTTATCTGGTTCCGAAAATTGTTGATGATGATGCTCTAAAGAAGTATGTTGAGAATGATTTAGGCTTAATAAATCCAAGAATCTGTTTGAACAGGATTAAAGTCTACTCCAAACTACGGATTAATGGCTTCGACTGTTATTTGAGTGGGAAAACAGGGAATCAGCTTCTTATGGTAAATGCGGAAGAATTGAAACTGGGGAATAAGTTGGCTCGATATGCAAAGAAAATGAAAAAGGTAGTTGATATGAAACTGACGGATGAACAGATTCGATTGGATGCTGCCAGAATTGCTAAAAAGATCGAAGGAGACGAAATTGGTATTACGAGGGAAGATAATATCAGGTTCTATGAGTTCTTAAAGCAAAAGCATACGACCGGAATTTTTGGCAAAAGGCCTAACCCGGTTGGAAAAAAATTGCAGAAAAGGCAGCCTGCTTTTGAAAACCTATCGTTAGAACAGCAAGTAAGCGTTCTTCAGGAAATCATGAAATTATCAGGCAGAGTCAATGGGGCTGATTTAACTTTGATTGGCGAATCATCAAATACAGGGAACTCTAAGATTAATAAAAGAATTTCAGATTTGAAAAACTGTAAACTGATATCTCAATCGGTGACAGGTCTTTTTGAGCAGAAAACAGATCTGCTTACGCTATGAGTTGGCGGACTGTTGTGGTCTCACACAATGCAAAACTGGACTACGAGAATGGATATCTTGTAGTCCGGGGTGAAGAGACCAAGAGAATCTTCATTAATGAAATAGAGCTTCTTATGATTGAGAACACAGCGGTTGCTATGACGGGCTATCTTTTAGCAGAACTGGTTCGAAACAAGGTGAAAGTTGTGTTCTGCGATCAAAGAAGGAATCCCTGTGCGGAGTTGATGCCATATTACGGAAGCCATGATACCAGTGCAAAAGTTCGTAGTCAGATCCAATGGTCTGAGGATATTAAGAGTGCCGTCTGGACAGAAATTGTTTCGGAAAAGATTCGCAAGCAATCTGAAGTTTTACTACGTCATAAACTGTCGGAAGGAGATAAATTGCAAGGATATCTGGCTGAGATGACTTTGGGTGATACTACAAATCGCGAGGGACATGCAGCTAAAGTGTATTTCAATGCACTGTTTGGGAAAAAATTCACTCGATCTGAGGACTCACCAATTAATGCAGCTTTGAATTATGGATATAGCCTTATCTTGTCTCTTTTTACCCGGGAGATTGTCGCCAATGGTTATCTTACGCAATTAGGGCTCTTTCATGATAATATGTTTAATCCATTTAATTTGGCATCGGATTTAATGGAACAATTCCGACCTTTGGTTGATGAATGTGTCATTACTCATCAGCCGGACAAATTTGAAACAGATGAGAAACATCAGATGTTAGCTCTTTTAGAGCAGGAAGTTTCAATCAATGGTAGGAAAGAATATATTGGAAATGCTGTTAAAATTTATACACATAGTGTATTCGATGCATTAGAGGATCAAGATGAGTCATTAATTCGGTTTTATCAAAATGAGCTATAGATATATGAGAGTTCTGGTAATGTTCGATCTTCCGGTAGATACTGCAGAAGACCGAAAAGAATATAGAGCATTTCGTAAATTTCTGGTTAAGAATGGATACTTGATGCTACAGGAGAGTATCTATTGCAAACTTGCACAAAATTCAACAGCGGCTGAAACCATGCTATCCAATATCAAGAAGAATAAGCCGAAGAGTGGCTTGGTTCAGGTCTTGAGAGTCACGGAAAAAGAGTATTCGAAGATGGAATATGTTGTAGGTGAGGCAGCATCGGAAATCATTACTGATGACAGGAGGCTCATAATTCTATGAGATGGATTTATTCGCCCTGTAATGTGGATTTGCAGTTAGATGAATTGCGACCGGTTACACTTGTTATTGAGAACCCTCAGCATCTTCAAAAAATGATATCGGCGATTCTGAGCCAGATGAATTCGGAAGGAGATGATGTGATTTTATCCGAAGGGAATCAACTGCTGTCATTGGAAAAAAATATATTTTTACAGCTGAATCCTTTCGAGGATATTCTGAATAATCGGAAAATTATTGGGAAGCTATATAAAACAATAAGCTGTGCAGCAATGGAGTTCTCTCAAGAACGGAGCGAGTTGTTAACAGCGGTAATTCAATATTTTGATAGAATTCTAGGAGCTGTACGGTTTGATGGACTAATCTATGATATTGACTATAAAGACGAAGATCTATACAAGCTGTTTGATTTAAGAATAGAGGAAGAGGGACTTTCTCTCATAGAGAAACTTTTGATGGAAGTGAGGGTCTGCTCAGATTTACTTTTTCTTCCGGTAATGGTTTTTATGAATTTAGGAAGTTTTCTTTCGAATGATGAATACTGTGAATTAGTGGAAAGCTGTGTGAATCATAAGGTATATCTGCTGCTTATTGAGGGAACGGAACCTTTGGACAGAACAGGTGATAAGCGCTATATTATTGATAAGGACATGTGCTTGATTCAGAAAAACCTTTGAATTTATGCTGCAAACCAGGCAGAGGAGGTTCGGTGAAGACCATTTGAGGTTTGAGAACCTTGTAAATTCGTAAAGGTGTCAAGCAAGGTCTCGAGGATATTTGCCGCAGTGAGGTTTGAGAACCTTGTAAATTCGTAAAGGTGTCAAGCCGAACGAGATTCGGACATGCTCATCCTCTTGTTTGAGAACCTTGTAAATTCGTAAAGGTGTCAAGCATGACTACAATTCAGACATCGAGAAGAAGCGGTTTGAGAACCTTGTAAATTCGTAAAGGTGTCAAGCCGACGAAACGAAAGAGTCACCGCTCATATCGTTTGAGAACCTTGTAAATTCGTAAAGGTGTCAAGCGTGGTGTTCAGCGTGAAGTTCACCACTGCAGTTTGAGAACCTTGTAAATTCGTAAAGGTGTCAAGCTGGATATAAGAATGTGGATCACCTGAAGAAGTTTGAGAACCTTGTAAATTCGTAAAGGTGTCAAGCTGATGTGAACGATGAGATAACAAAGCAGATGTTTGAGAACCTTGTAAATTCGTAAAGGTGTCAAGCTTTGACAACATCCGCCTGGTCAATCAGGTCAGTTTGAGAACCTTGTAAATTCGTAAAGGTGTCAAGCGGACGTGCATAGCTATCGCGGCGAGTATGCGTTTGAGAACCTTGTAAATTCGTAAAGGTGTCAAGCCGCAAGATTACGGTTACAACATAGAAGATGGTCTTTCTTCTATTGTTGATTGCTTTGATGGCATGCTTCCTGCATGGACGATAAGCACAGCACCAAACGCAGCTCTGGTAAATGAAATGCTGGATAAGGCTATTGCTACTTTATCCAAGGAAGAGTATCCTCTGATCCACAGTGATCGAGGCTGCCACTATCGTTGGCCGGGATGGATTGAACGCATGAACAGAGCAGGTCTTAAACGATCCATGTCAAAGAAAGGGCGCTCTCCTGATAATTCAGCTTGTGAAGGATTGTTTGGCAGACTAAAGAACGAAATGTTTTATAGCCGGAAATGGGAAAATATCACCCTGCCAGAATTCATGAGTATCTTAAATGATTACCTCGTTTGGAATAATGAAAAACGGATCAAGGTATCACTCGGTAACATAAGCCCTTTGGAGTACAGACGTAGTCTTGGAATTGCTACTTAGACACTCCAAGAAAATGTCCGCCCCCAATTCATATAATTGTTTTACCATAAAACACAGGCTGATTCCTATAAGATAACTCGATGACAGGGAATTGATGATCATGAAAGAAAATGTTCTAAAAGTCCTGATTGTGGAAGATGAAATCCGCATCCGGGAAGGTCTGGGGAAGCTGCTGTCCCGTTCCGGCGGCAGATATGATGTGGTCATGGAAGCCGGGAACGGTGTGGAAGGGCTGCAGGCGATCTTTCAGCTGAAACCGGATATTGTGATCACGGATATCCGGATGCCGGATATGGATGGACTGGAGATGCTGGAGCAGATGGTGCAGGCCGGCATTCATACGAAGGCGATCGTGCTGAGTGCGTTCTCGGAGTTTGAGTATGCCAGATCTGCGATGAAGCTGGGGGTGACGGAATATCTTCTGAAGCCCATTGCCTACAATGAGCTGGTGCAGTCGCTGGAGAATGTTACATTCCAGATCGAGAAGGAACGCCTGGAGAAGCCGGAGCAAATAGGTACTCCCGAGCAGATCTTTTTCTCTGTGCTCTCCGGGAAGCTGACGGTTGATGAGCAGACGGAAGCCTATCTTGAAAGCAGGTATCATATCGACTGTCATGAGAAAATGAGTCTTCTGTGTGCTTACCACGGCGGTGATGTGAGTTCAGAGGATACGCGAAGGTACATCCGGCATGTGTTCAGTTCTTATCCGGGGCTGGACTGCTATTATCCGGACCTGGTTTATCGGAATACTGTCACTGTGGTAGTCAGGGGATACCGGGACCTGAAGGATCTGGAGAGATGGATGCAGCAGCAGATCCTGCAGCGAAGTCCGAAGAAGATGGCTGCAGGCTGGGTCGAGGTGGATGATCTGAATGCACTGGGAGAAGGGTTCTCTCTTTTGTATCCGTATCTGGACTGGAATATCTCCATGGACAATAAGGTGCTGATCTGCTACCCGCAGATCAAGAATGTCCAGACCGCGTCCTGCAATTATCCCATTGACCTGGAGATGCAGATGCGGACGGCCATATGCTCTGACGATCAGGCAAGGGAACAGGAATTGATGAAAGAGTTCCATAGTTCATTTCGCGACGGAAAGATCTATGCGCCCAAAGAGATCAAGGAAAGCTATGTTCGTTTTCTGTGGAATATCATCGCCATAGCGAAAGAAGTGGGGAAGGTTCAAGTCAGCCAGATCAACCAGCAGGAACTGCTGAGCCGGATCATGAATGCGAAACTGCGGGAGGAACTGACAGACGCTTCTTCGCTCGTACTGGAAAAACTTACCGGCACACAGGATACGGATACCACCCATCTGACAGTAAAGAGAATGAAGAGTATGATCCATGAGTTCTATCAGACGGGGATCATGCTGGATGAGATCTCCAGAAAACTGGATATGACGCCGGAGTATCTGGGGACGCTGTTCCACAGGGAGACGGGTACCACTTTCAGCAATTATGTCAAGAACTACCGGATCTCGAAGGCGAAGGAGCTGCTGGTGGGAACGAACCTGAAACTGTACGAGGTGGCGGAGAAGGTCGGTTATTCGGATCCCAAATATTTCAGCAGGGTCTTCAAGGAGATCACGGGGCAGCTTCCCGTCGAGTACCGTAGAAATGTAAAATAAAATCAATACAGATTAGGTAATTCCCCCTTTTTAAAGATTTCTCACATTTAGAAGTTGACGCTGACGTTCTATACTTTCTGCAAGAGAGATCGCAAAAGGGGGTTTTACTATGCGTGTGTTAAAACGATTCTTCCGGCATGAGAATGCAGGGCTCCTGTTTGCTCTGCCGGCATGCGTCTATATGCTGGTCTTTGTGGGGTATCCCATTATCAGCAACCTTCTGCTGAGCCTGCAGGATGTGACGGTGGCGAATCTGTCAAGAGGAGAGAAACATTTTATCGGAATAGCCAACTACATAAAGCTGTTCCACGATGACGTGTTTTTGAAGTCTCTCGGCAACACTCTGCTCTTCACGGTATCCTGCCTGGTATTCCAGTTTCTGATTGGATTTATCCTGGCACTGTTCCTGAATAAGAATTTCAGCTTCGCCAGAACGGTGCGCGGGATCCTCATGATCCCTTGGATGATCCCGATGACGGTCACAGCTCTGATCTTCAAACTTCTGTTTGCGACGGATATCGGTGTGGTGAATTACATCCTGAGATCCGTGCATCTGATCTCCCAGAATATTGACTGGCTGACCAGTTCGAAGACGGCAATGCTGGTGGTCATTATCGCGAATGTCTGGATCGGGATCCCGTTTAACACGATCCTGCTGTCCACCGGGCTGACTACCATCCCCAAGGAACTGTATGAGAGTGCGGCAATCGACGGCGCGAGCGCCAGCCAGAGTTTCTGGCGAATCACACTGCCGCTTCTGCGCCCCACGATCGAATCGGTTCTGGTACTGGGGTTCATCTACACATTCAAGGTCTACGACCTGGTCTATGTCATGACAAGCGGCGGACCGGTCAATTCCACCCACCTTTTGTCAACATATTCCTACAAACAGTCATTTGAACTGTTTAATTACAGCATCGGTTCGGCAGTAGCGAATGTACTGCTCCTGATCCTTCTGATGGTCGGCATCATCTACCTGAGGATCACCATGCAGGGAGAGGAGGACTGAGGAAATGGGAGAAGAGAAAAAGATTACCGGCAGGAAAAATGTGATCCTCTGTATCGTTTCCGTTCTGGTACTGTGTTTCCTGCTGTTCCCGCTGTTCTGGACACTGAACACTTCCCTGAAGACGGAGCAGGAGATATTCCGGAATCCGCCGACATTCTATCCGCACGTCCTGAACACGCAGTCCTATGCAGCGCAGGTGGAGACCGGAGACTTCAACATGTTCCGTTCATTTGCGAACAGCTTCCTGATCTCCCTGAGTTCCATGCTGATCGCTGTTGTACTGGCAGTGCCGGCGTCGTACGCCATTGCCAAGTACCGTTTTAAGGGTAGGAAAGTCATGCTGCTGTTCTTCCTGGTCACCCAGATGCTTCCGGTGTCCGTGCTGCTCACGCCCATGTTCATCATGTTCAAGGGAATGCATGTTTATAATACCTGGTGGTCGGCGATCCTTGCGGATACGACCATCGGGATCCCATTTTCCATACTGATCCTGAAGAATTATTTCGCATCGATCCCGAAGGAACTGGAAGAGGCGGCATATATCGACGGATGTACAAGATTTGGTGCGTTCATGCGGATCCTGGTGCCGGTGGCAAAACCCGGTATCATCGTGTGCGCCGTATTCTCCTTCCTGTACGCGTGGGGCGACTTGGCCTATGGCATGACGTTTATCCTGGATCAGCAGAAGCGTCCGATCACGGCCGGGATCTTCAACTTCATGGGGCAGTACGGCACGAAATGGAGTTACCTGTCCGCCTTCGCTATCGTAACCATCATTCCGGTCGCAGTCATTTTCATCTTTATGCAAAAATATATCATTGCGGGAATGACAAACGGGGCCGTGAAGGGTTAGTATAACAGAATGAATATCTTTATGGCGAAACAGAGTCTGAGAAACAGGCTGATCAGTATCTTTATCCTGACATCAACGGTTCCGTTGCTGTTTGTGGGTATCTTTCTGTCCTATAATACGATCCGCCTGATCAGAGAGAATACGAGGACTCTGACGCAGCAGAACCTGAAGCAGATTGATGACAACATGAATCTGCTTCTTGATTCGTATAAGGACCTGGTGTACCAGATCTATACGGTCGATGATGTGGTCGGATGGATGGAAAGCCTGAACGAGGGCGAAGATGAAGCTGTGACCACCAATCAGCTGCGCCGTTATATGAATGCACTTCTTTATTCCAAGGCTGGCATCGGCGCGATCACTGTGATCTCCGACAGCGGCAGGATGGTCACCACCCATACGCTGAATGCCGCGACCTACGAGAATCCGTGGCTGAGCCAGTTCCATCTGGATCAGAAAACTCTCTATGACACAGTTTCCCGGGAAAATGATTACTATATCTTCCCCACGGAATATGCTACCAATTTCGCCGGGGAAGATCATTATCTGTTCCACATCGCCCACAGGATCATCGATTACCGCGACCTGAAGAAGCAGTGTGGGATTGTGGTCGTCAGCCTGGATGAGGATCTCCTGCACAGTGTTCTTTATATGGAAGAGGAAGAACAGGAAGGCCGGAGCTGCAACCTTCTCATCGACCAGAACGGCCGTATCATATCCGGTCTGGATGAGAGCTGGATCGGGGAGACTCTCTCAGGCAGCTCCGGCATGCAGGATGAAAAGGCACTGGCCGACGAGATACGGACGTTTCTGAAGGAGAGAGAGATCAAGTCCCCTGCACAGTACGATGTATATACATTCACGGACAGGAAACTGGAATGGGTGATCGTCAACGCCATCAACCGCCTGAACTTCTGGCAGGAAGTACGCAGGAGCCTGCTGATCATCGGAGCCGTCTGGCTGCTGCTCCTTGGGATCACCATTTACCTGCTGCGCAGGCAGACTGACAAACTGGTCTCCTCCGTGCACACGGTGACGGACGCGATGAAGGAAGCAGGATCCGGAGATCTGTCGGTGCAGATCCCCATCGAGGAATCCCTTCCTATAGAGATCGAGACGGTTGCAAATGAATTCAATGACACTCTTCGGAAGCTGAGTGTCTCCAGGCAGAAGGAGAAAGAGGCTGCGCAGAACCGCCAGAAAGCGGAGCTGAAGGCGCTGGAGGCTCAGATCAATCCCCATTTCCTGTATAATACGCTGGACACCATCAACTGGATGGCGATCGACCGGGAAGAGTATGACATCAGCAACGCTATCAATTCCCTTGCGTTCATCCTGCGCTACGCCATATCCGACTATGACGGGGAAGTTATGGTGCGGGATGAAGTGGAATGGCTGAAGCGTTATGTCTACCTGCAGCAGTACCGGATGAAGAACAAGTTCCACTGTGACATCCATGTAAGCCCGGAAGTCCAGGACTGGAAGATTCACAAACTCCTGCTTCAGCCGTTTGTGGAAAATGCGATCCTTCACGGCTTCCGCTATGCGCAGGAGGAGTACCTGCTGGAGATTGTGTTCAGCCAGGAGGAGGGCAGACTGAAGATACGGATCACGGACAACGGCGCCGGGTTTGACACTTCCGTGGTTGACAGGATCATGAGAGGAGAGTCTGCGCCTGAGGATGAGAAGGGACATATCGGGCTTGAAAACGCGATCCTGCGGTTTGACATGTATACAGATGGCCGGGGGATCCTGAAGATCGACAGCCATCTGGGCGAAGGCACAACTGTAGAAATGGAATTCCCTGAGGCAGATGAATGAAAAATATGAATATTCAAACAAGGTTAGAAACGCCCCCCCTTTTTCAGATTTCACCCAGTTTCTAAAAATGAGGTCCATCCTATAATGCACATAACGGTTACAGGAGGTACGAAGTGGTTCCTGTAATACAGACACAGCAAAACTTATTTTTTGGGAGGGAATCGCCATGAAGAAACTCATTTCGTTACTTTTGACAGCAGGCCTTGCCTGCTCCATGCTGGGAACCGCAGCATATGCAGAGGAAGCAAGCGGGGATGTTACGATCTGGTATTACTGGGAGACAGAAGGCCACCAGAAAGCGCTGAACCACATTATTGAAGAGTTCAATGGTTCTCAGGACAGCATCACCGTAGAGGCAAAATATGTGCCGTTCGCGGATTTCAAGAAACAGCTCTCCATCGGAGCGTCTGCGGACGATCTGCCAGATCTGGTCATCCTTGACAACCCGGACCACGCAGCCTATGCAGCCATGGGAATCTTCGCAGATATAACAGACAAGTTCGATGTCAGCAGCTACTATGAGGGGCCTGTAAACTCCTGCACACTGGATGAAAAACTGTACGGCGTTCCGTTCGGAAGCAATGATCTGGTACTGTTCTATAATGAAGACATGCTGAAGAAAGCAGGATGCGAAGTTCCCACGACCTGGGACGAGCTTCTTGAGGTAGCAAAGGCAACAACAACAGATTCTGTATTCGGATTCGCTCACTGCGCACTGCAGAATGAAGAGGGAACATTCAACTTCCTTCCGTGGGTATGGTCCACAGGCGCAACCTCTTACGAGATCAATTCCGAAGGCGGCATTAAGGCTCTGAACTTTGAGAAGGAACTGGTTGATTCCGGAGCTATGACGAAGGAAGCGATCAACTGGACACAGGGCGACACGATGCATCAGTTCATCGCCGGAAACCTGGCAATGATGATCAACGGAACCTGGCAGGTCCCGACTATGCGTGAAGAAGTTCCGGATTTGAACTGGAACGTAGCACCGATCCCGCAGGATAAAGAGCAGGCATCCGGCCTTGGCGGCGAGAACTATGCGGTGATCGCAGGCGGCAATGAAGATGCAGCAGTGAAGTTCCTCGAGTTCGCAACCACACCAGAAACCTGCCTGTACATGATGAATGCAATGGGCTATATCTCAGCTGACTCCACCATTGCCAAGGATCAGTTTGAGGGTGACGAAGTATACCAGGTCTTCGTAGATGAGATGCAGTACGCTCATGCAAGAGGCCCGCTGCCGGAATGGCCGAGCATCTCTGATGCAATCTCACTTGCCTTCAATAAGGTCATCACCGGTGAGAGCGCTCCGAAAGATGCAGCAGCAGAAGCACAGGCAACGATTGACGGCATCATCGGATAACTGGAAACAAAGAAAAAGATAAACAGGCAGCCTTGAGGCAGCCACAGGAAATGCCGGCTGGAAACAGCCGGCATTCGTGTAATAAACTAGGCTTTGCCGGGATGTTCATGATTAACCAATTATAAAAGAGTGTGAGGGACAAAATGAAAACCGGAAAAACTGTTATCACTGATCCCTTCTGGCTGCGCTACCGCAGCGTAGTCCGGCGTGAGATGATTCCCTATCAGTGGAAAGTCCTGAATGATGAGATCGATGTAAATATCGAGCGGGAGAGAAACGACTCGTCCATACCGAACGAGAAGAGCCATGCGCTGGAGAACTTCCGGATCGCAGCCGGCATCCACGAAGGCCACCACTATGGATGGGTGTTCCAGGACAGCGATGTCTACAAATGGCTGGAGGCAGTCGCCTACTCCCTCATGGAAGAGCCGGATGAATCCCTGAAAAAGATGGCGGACAGTGTGGTGGACCTCATAGCACAGGCGCAGGAGGACGACGGTTATCTGGGAACTTATTTCACCATCGAGGAGCCGTACCGGAAGTTCAAGAGCCTGATGAACAGCCATGAACTCTACTGCGCCGGTCATTTCATGGAGGCGGCCGCTGCTTACTATGAGGCTGTCGGTAATCAGAAGGTGCTGGATACGGCCATGAAACTGGCAGAACATATCGAGAAGGCGCTGGGACCGGACGGGGAGTTCGGCTATGACGGGCACGAGGAGATCGAGATCGGTCTTATGAAACTGTACCATCTGACCGGCGAGGAGAGGTATCTGCGCCTCAGCAATTATTTCCTCAGGATACGAGGAACGGATGAAGACTTCTTTGGAGATCAGAAGAAAACCGACCCGGGCAAAAAGCCGGTCATCGGCGGGATGGATCAGCTCACCCGCCGGTATTTTCAGGTGCATAAACCGCCCGTAGAACAGGATACAGCGGAGGGGCATGCTGTGCGGCTGGTCTATCTGTGTACGGCCATGGCGGATGTCGCGGCGTCTTCCGGAGATCAGGACATGCTCGATGCATGCAGAAGGATCTGGAGAAACATCGTGGACCGCAGGATGTACATTACCGGCGGCATCGGATCTACCGTGCACGGAGAGGCGTTCACCTTCGATTATGACCTGCCGAACGATACCATGTACTGCGAGACCTGCGCGTCAGTGGGACTCATTTTCTTTGCAGCGCAGATGCTGCGAAATGAAAGTGTCGGCGAATATGGAGATGTGATGGAGCGTGCTCTGTACAATACGGTGCTTTCCGGCACCGCCCTCGATGGGAAACATTTCTTCTATGTGAACCCGCTGGAGGTAAATCCCGCTGCATCACAGCTGGATCCCGGCAAGAGCCATGTAAAACCGGTCCGCCCGGAGTGGCTCGGCTGCGCATGCTGTCCGCCCAACCTGGCAAGGCTTCTCGCTTCCGTCGACCGGTATATCTACACGGTGAAAGAAAACCAGTGCCTGGTGAACCTCTATATCAGCAGCACTGCAGACCTGACTGTATCCGGCGGGAGTGTGAAGATCACACAGCAGACGGATTATCCAGAGAGCGGAACCATCCGCATTCAGGTAAGCGCGCAGCAGGATCACCCATTTGACCTGGGACTCAGGATCCCGGGATGGTCCAGGACATATGAAGTGACCATGGACGGGAACGAAGCTGGCTGCAGTTCAGGCGTTTACAAGAACGGTTACTTCTACCTCAGGAACCTGACCGGAGAGCATGAGATCATCCTGATTCTCTGCATGGAACCGCGTTTCTGGAGAGCAGATCCCCGTGTGAGGGATGACGTCGGGAAAGTTGCCCTGACCAGAGGCCCTGTCGTCTACTGCCTGGAAGAAGTGGATAACGGGAAGAACCTGCATCTTCTGTCCGTCGATCCTGCAGGGAAGACGGAAGGAGAAACTGAAGACGGGGAACTCGGACATATTATCAGGATCACTGCTGACGGGCGGAGGATCCGGGAGCCGGAGGATGGCCAGAGCCTGTATCGGCCGGCAGATGAAACTGAACCGCAGGAAGAAAATGTCCGCCTCAGTTTCATTCCATACTATACATGGGCCAATCGCGGAAGCAATGAAATGAGCGTGTGGGTACGGACGGTGTGATATTAATATGATTGTCATGGGGAGGAATACTATGGCAGAGAATAAAGATAACAACGAAAACAAGGGTGATTTTCGAGCCGATAGCTGTTTTCTGATAGGATATTTTGAGGAGAAGGACGGAAGCCTGCTGTACAGGTACGACGCGGAACGGCTATGGATCACGCCCTGGGGCGAGAATGCACTGCGTGTGCGCGCGTCAAAGTCTGCAGTATTGGATCCGGAGGATTGGGCGCTGACTGTCAAACCAGCGTATCCCGTGGATGTGCAGATCGATATCAGTGAATATGAAGCAAGAATCCGGAACGGAAAGCTGACGGCTGTCATCAA
>Ga0256871_1000458_pt1 | contig 16924 bp, 10 predicted proteins | sample RumenRJG_07RNA_FD_185439 | JGI IMG/M metagenome (GOLD analysis project Ga0256871, IMG submission 185439) | Metatranscriptome of bovine rumen microbial communities from Lethbridge, Alberta, Canada - Rumen RJG_07 (Metagenome Metatranscriptome) | ecosystem: Host-associated > Mammals > Digestive...
GTTTTGCTTGTTTTCTTTTTGCAACACTAAGATAAGTGAAAAATCTGACATGGCAAAATCCTGGGTAACTTTTTGTTGCTCAGAAACTTATAAATAAAGTTAAATTATAGTGTTGCGGAATTAAGGATATTATCTTTGACAACAGATGTTAGGACTAGTCTTCAAACATCAGGACTTTGATATCAAAAGTCAAAAAATCTGTAAACAAAAATCAGGACGAGTCATCAACATCCAAGGGGCCAAAGGCCCCGCAGGCCCCATCCCCCTCCTTCCCTCCCACACCTCCTACTCATATAACTACAAAGTCAAAAAAAAACAACAAGGCCACAAATCGCCATTACAGCGGTCTGTGGCCGTATATTATTACTCAGTCGGGAAATCTTACCTGTCAAACACCGGAATGTAGCGTTTTTTCTCCACAAATAAAAGTAATTGGCCGCAGACTGCACTATTTTGAGGTTATATTAGATATTAATAAAATATTTTATTAACTTTGTCGTTTATTGATGGGACTGACAATAGAGAACTCCCTTTCAATAACCATAACTAAAAAATGGAACTATCTCGATTCGCAAGGCAATGGGTGGTGTGTCTTATGACAGCCATCGCCACATTCGGATGGTCAGCAGCGCTTGATGCCAAGGCCTCCGTGGCAGTAGCGGCAGACACCGTCAAGATGCAGGTATCGCCTGATACCACCGTAGTGTGCCTTGTGGATACCGTGGTCCGATATTCCCAAAGGGATTCTTCCCGCTACAAGGGCATCGCCCTCCGCACCAATCTCGCATATGCAGCTTCCGCCACGCCCAACATCGGCCTTGAAGTGCCTGTGGGCCAGCATCTTTCCCTCGGATTCAACGCCGGCCTCAAGCCCTGGCCCCGCTGGCTTGCCTGGGACTGGGACAAGACCGTGGAGAAGAAGTGGCGCCATCTGCTCTTTGCCCCCGAGATGCGTTGGTGGCCCTGGGGCGTCTATGACAAACTCTTTGTCGGAACGGATCTCATCTACACGCATTACAACGTCGGTGCGGTAACCTTCCCGTTTGGGATGTATCCGAGCATCAAGGACCATCGCCTCCAGGGCGATTTTTACGGCCTTGGGCTTTTCGCCGGATGGTCCTGGTGGCTTTCAGACCACTGGCGCCTGGAGGCGGAGGCCGGCATCGGCGCCGGCTATTCTGATGCCCGAGAATTTGATTGCGCCTATTGCGGCGCGGAAGTCGGTCGCCAGAAAGGCCCCGTGCTGGTTCCCAAGATCGGGGTCAACCTGTCCTACAACATTGCCCGCCGCCAGAAACGGCAGGAAATCCTGGAAATCATATCCCGCCCGGTGGACACCCTCGTCCGTCCAAAGGAGGTGCTCCCTCCCCAGGTATTTGCAGCCGTGCTTCCTCACGTAGAGGAATGGAAGGGAGTTGCCGGACGCCTGGAAAAGACCCATCCGGTGCTCCGCCCTATGAGCGAATACAGGCCCTATACGCCTGACCGCATCCTCCGCAAGGAAGAAGGCCCGCTGTATGTCTTCTACGAACTCGACAAAGTCCGTCTTCTGCGCAGTTTCAGCGAAAAGGATTATCACCGTGACAACGGTCCCGTCCTCGACGAGATTATGGACGTCACATCCCAGATACTGTCCGACACCACTTCCAGCGTGAAGATCATCCAGATAGTGGGTCTTGCTTCCATCGAAGGAAGCCTGCACCACAATGTGTGGCTTGCTGACGAACGTGCCCTGTCCCTGCAGAAATACATCCAGGAGCGCCTTTCCATCCCCGATTCGATGTTCGAGACCGTGGGCGGCGGAGAGGCCTGGAGCGAATTCCGCGACCAGATCAACGACCTGGTCCTGGAAGGCGGCGGGGCCGGTCTGACGAAGGAGCAGCTGCAGTGGGTGATAGACCTCATCGACACGGAGAAGGACGTGAACAGGCGTGAGGCCATCCTCAAGAAGAAGGATCGCGGAGCCCTGTTTGCAAAGCTCAAGGCCAACGTGCTGCACGACCAGCGTAATTCCGGCTACCTCAGGATCTATTATGACTACGTGCCGGACGAAAGCGCCAGGGAGATCAATGCGGCCATCGACCTGATGGCGGCGGGAGACTATGCCGGCGCCCTGAAGGCTCTCGAGGCCAAGCGCGACGACGCCCGCAGCGACAATGCCTATGCAATCGCCCTCTTCTACAACGGCCGCGAGGCGGAAGCCCTCCGGATGCTCCGCAAGGCAGCCGCAGAAGGTGACGAAAGCGCCTCCCGCAACCTGATGCAGCTCGAGGAGATTGCCCGCCAGAGGGCTTCATATGAGCAGTACCGCAGCGAGATGGAACAATATACAAAGAGCATAAAGTGATGAAACGCCTGCTCGTCATATTCGGCTTTTTCCTCGCCACAGGCTGCGCCCTTGTGGACGAGGACCTGAGCGAATGCCCTGACGATCTGGTCATCGACTACGAGATGCGCCTGGTTACCAACATACAGACTGAAATCGGCACGGCTCTCAAGCTGGATGCCGACATTCCCGTGGCCACATCCCTGCGCAACTATCTGAAGAACATATTCTCGGACCACGCCCACGACGTGGACCTCTCCTTCTACGACATGGATGACCCTATGTCGGTGCTGGAGCACTTCACGGATATCATCGACGCCAACCAGGCCAGCTATACCTTACATATTCCCGCGCGCGAGTATATGCACCTTGCCGTTGCCAACATTATGGAAAACCCCCAGGTGTATCTGCACGGCTCCGACCTGTGCCACACCTCCCAGCTTCTCCAGAAGGACGGCAGCGGCGACCCGAAGGTCATCCCCCCGCACACGACCGGCCTTTTCACGGCCCGTCTGCCGATGGATGTCCTCCAGAACGTGAGCAGGACTTTCGACGTCGACCTTTATATGGCCAACTGCGCCACCGCCCTTGTCATTGACAACACCGCCGAGGGCACGCCGGCAATTAAGGATTTCAAGGCATATACCACCGGCTTCGCAAGTTCGTTCAACATAGCGGACAGCACCTACACCTTCGACTCCAACCCTCTGGTCAGGGCGGACAACATCCCCGTCGAAGGGAATGCTCAAAGCCTGTATGCGACAGTGCAGTTCCCTTCCAGGGAGCCTGCGCCCCAGAGCAAGGTGGTCATCGAAACATCCGATCCTTTCATCAGTGACGGCTCGAAAGACGCACTGTGGGAATGGGTCGTCTATGTCACCCTGACGGACGGTTCCGTTACGGAAAACCGGATCGGGCTCAGCCAGCCCCTGCGCGCCGGGCAGCTCCGGGTCGTCCGCGTGCGCATCGGCCCGGACGGGACCCTCTCCACCGACGACACTTCCGTCGGCGTGTCTGTCACCCTGGACTGGAACCAGGGCGGCTCGCACGTCGTTCCACTATAATAAGACAACTATTTAATTAATCAACTATTAACACTATGCGTAGTATTTACAGAATTACTCTTGCCGGGGCGATAGCCCTTGCAGCAGTGGCCTGCAACAAGAAAGATGTGGTGCAGGACAACCCCGATTACAACCCCGAGACCAAGGAGGTGACCACGCAGTTTGTGCTGAGCGTCAACACCGGCGCTCCGCAGACCAAGATGAGCGCCACCAATGTGCAGCGGGCAAACAACTTCCTGGGCATCAACGAAGCCCACGTCCAGGCATTCAAGACCAACATGAGCACTACCGCCCTTACCACCGAGCCTTACGTGCTCAGTTCCACCAAGGCTACCGACCGCGACTACGAACTCGGAACCCTTTATTCCAACGGCTCCATCAACGCAGCAAACAACGAAGCATCCAGCTCCAACCGCATCGTCCAGCTCAATGTTCCCGTGGACGTGGATGCCTTCCTTTTCTATGGCAAGGCCATCAACGCGACCACGAGCAACGCCACCGGCAAACTCACCTACAACGTCGACAAGACCCCTTCCAACACTCATTTCGACCTGGTGAAGAGGCTTGATAATGAAACCAATTACAAGCACACCGGAGACCTGCTTGTTTTCATCATCAACCGTATCATCAGTGCAGAAGTTGCAGCAATGGAGGCCAGTGACACCTACACCGCAACCGGCGATCCCGAGGATCCCAAGACGGAATATAAGAATCTCCCCGTCCTCTCATGGAAAAGCCTCGGAGCCTCTTATGATGACCCCACTCTCCGCCCTAGCTTGAGCGGTCTTGAGGAAATCCTCGGCTCAGCCTACTCTACATTCACCAAGATTGAGAGTGGTGAATACCGTGCCGGTTCATCCGCTGCCATCAAGGGTATGATGACCTCTCTCATTGATGTCGTAAAGAGCGTCCAGAATGCCAATCCCACCGGCCCCGAAGAAGCCAACGCCTGCCGTCTTGCCGACCAAATCATGCAGCGCACGGGCCACTACTTCACCAATGCAATGGAATATCAGGCCGTCAACTCCATCAAAGACAACGTCGTGGACCTGAATATCCTCACCAGCGCTGAGTGGGACACCCAGTTCTCGGGAGTGACCAACATCACCTCGTTCCCCCACACCCAGTTCCTTATCCCCGACGGCGCAGCCCAGCTGCAGTATAACGCAACCACCGGCAAGTTCGAGTATCTCGACCCCAACCAGGCCCTTGCCAATCCCGGTAGCACTTTCAACCCCAACAACTATCTCTATCCCGCCGAGATTGCATACTACGTCAACTCCCCTATCCGCACCACAAGCCAGGATGTCACCACAGCAGATTACCCCAACGGCGTAACTCCCTGGGATACTGAAGGCACCGGCAGCAAATGGGCGGAAAAGAGCTGGCAGACCAACTCCAGGGTCCAGTCCAACACCCGCGGTATAGCAGTGCGCAACAACATCAACTACGGTGTTGCACTGCTCGAGACAAAGGTAGCGATAGGAAGCGGTTTCTCATACTTCAAGGATAACAAGGCAGACAACCTTATTCCCATCGACAATCACCATCTTACACTGACCGGTGTCCTCGTAGGCGGCCAGTATAACTCCGTTGACTGGCAGTTCCTTCCCAAGGTCACAACCGGCAGCGAGTTCACCTATGTGGTTTACGATGATGCCATCGCAAGCGGCACCATTCCCACTCCTACCGGTCAGGAGAACTACACTCTGGTGCTGGACAACTACAACAAGACCATTGCAGACGACGCCCCCCAGTCCCCCGTCAGGGTAGCCCTCGAGTTCAAGAACGAAGGCGATCCGTTCTGGGGCAAAGACAACATCATCCCCAAGGATGGCATCTTCTACCTTATCGCAGAACTTCCCGTAGCTTCTGCTACAGGCGGCAAGATCACTGGCATCCCGACCTGGCCCGATGAAGCCAAGTATGCAATCCCTCCCGTGTATGGCGTTGACAGTGAGGCAGTTCCCAGCGGCAAGACCAAAGGTCACTCCAAGAAGATCAACCGCGTATTCATCCAGAACTTCGTGACTTCCGCGACCTTCACCCTCGGTGAGGAATCCCTGAGGAATGCCTATGTAACCGTTCCTAACCTCGCCAGCACCCAGCTGTCACTCGGTCTGTCAGTAGACCTCACGTGGCACACTGGCTTCACCTACAACGTTACCCTGTAACATCTTCTCCACAGCAGTGAACATCAGGATTCTAATCACGGTAGTGGCTTTGTCGGCCCTTCTTTCCAGCGGGTGCACGCGCTCGCTGGAAAGTGAGGGGGCCGATAACCTCGGTGACTCGATGTCCCTCGCCCTGTCGCTAAAATCGACAGGGGATGTTCCTGCCGTCCAGACCAAGATGACAGCCGCAATCACCCAGGACGGCAGCGGTTTCCGCGGAATCGAACAGGTCTACGTCGTTCCTTTCCGGACGGAATCTGCCGCCCCGGTGGGTGATGGCAGCGCCAGGCTCTCAGACGACAATGTCTATATCCACAATCCGACCATTGCCCAGACCGGCCTGGTGGCCAACAACAATTCACACTTATACAATATCGCCAGAGTCCCCCTGAACACGAACCGCGTCCTTGCCTATGGCAAAGCCTACGACTCGGGCTCGGTTTCCACCAAGGAAGGCAAGCACAAAAACGGTGTCCTGACACCGTCTGGACTTGATAATCCGAGTGCTTCTGCAAACATTTCCTTCTGCCTTGAACCCGTTCTGGAGACTGCTGACATAACCTCAATCAACCAGACTGCAGACAACCTTCTCGCCGCGCTGAACGGTGTGGTCGAGGTCCTGCAATCCAGCGGCGATGACCAAATCCTGGCCTTCCTTGACGTGTTTGCCACCGAGAATGTGATTTCCGCCTGTTCCTACCAGACACTTTACCGTTTCGAGCAGAACATCCTCGGAGCTCTCTCGCTTTACAGCGGCACCAACCCTGATGCCATCAACGCTGTGATGACCAGGGTCTCCGCCCTCCAGGCTGCACGCAGCGCGGCCGGGGCAGGTTTCCCCACCTTCTACGGAATCCCGGAAGGGGCCGTGGGTATGTGGTGGAACGGGCACAGGTTCGTGCGGCTCATCGACGGAGTGAACATCTCGCTTGTCCCTGTGTCCAAGTTCTGCTACCCGCCAAGCCTGTGGTACTATTCCAACAGCGCCATCAAGACCTCCGCGGACGCAGGCGTCAGGGAGCAGTACAAGCCGCAGAACTACACCTGGGGCGATATCCTTTCGTATTATACCCAGGGCACGAGTGTCAACTCGTCAACCAGGTCCGTCGCCATAGTGGACCAGATGCAGTATGGCGACGCCCTCGTCGAATTCCGCTTCGTCTCTCCCACCGGGGATGCCGTGGCGGCCACCGGATGCCCCCTGACGGGCATCATCATCGGCGACCAGAAGGACGTCGATTACAGTTTCGCTCCCAAGTCTTCTTCCGCAGACTGGTTTGTCTATGACAACACCATCAGCGGCATCACGCTTGGCAGCACTTCCCGCTATGTACAGCTCCTGGTGCTCCCGACCGCCGACGAGCAGTCAGTGCACTTCGCACTGGAGTTCCAGAACAACACATCATCCGCCTTCCACTGCCAGCAAGGGACCATACAGCCCGGATGCAAATTCTACCTGGCCGGTGAACTCAAGCCGGGCGAGGGAGACAAACCGTCCGGAGCGGATATCTCCGGCGTATTTGATTCCGATCACAAGACGACCGTATATATCCAGGTAAACAAGCTCGCCAATGCCTACAACACGGTTCCCGACCTCCGCGACCCGCAGCTGGAGATTGGCGTGGCTGCCGAAATGGACTGGATACAGGTTGAACCCGGAGGAATAAAACTACCATTCTGATGAAAGGGACAAGATGCATATCGTACATCGCAGCAGTGCTCCTGGCAGCATTGCTGGTTGTATCGTGCCGGGTTTCCCCGCTTCCTGCAAAGGGAGAGACGGGAGAACTGTCGGTCAGCATCTATATTCCCGACATCATCACCAAAGCTGAAACCGGCACCGTCGGAGCCCTCGCTGCCGAGAGATTGATAAGTTCCCTCCAGATATGGGTTTTCATCAGCGGCGGCACCAACGACGGAATGAGCGTCGGCTATAAAGACTTCACCGGCGCCCAACTTGCGGACACCGGCATCCCCAACTCAGCCATAACCCGTTTCGGAATGCCGCTCAGCAGGGAGAAGTTCGCCCTCCTGAGCCAGGACGGAACCCTGGTTGACGTATATGCCGTGGCCAATGCGGCATCGGCAGGCGAAACTGCCCTCGGGGAAGGGACCACGCGCGCAGAGCTCGACGCCTTCGTCATCACCGGCTCGGCCTTCGGCGTTTCGCCCCTTACTATGGCCGTTCCCCAGGCAGGGCTTCCTATGTCCGGAATGCTCAAAGCAGCGCCTGTCACCGGAGGATATCCCGTCCTCAATGTCTCCACGGTGAACCTCACAAGGGCCGTGTCCAAGATCCGGTTTGTCTTCTCCCAGCAGGGCACCCCGGCCTCCGGCACCGACCCCGCAGTCCCGAAAAACCCCTCCTGCGTCGTAAAGAGCATATCCTTCGGCGGCATCGCCACCGGGCACGACTGCCAGATTGCCGCCTCGCAGAAACTGTTCACGGACAGAAAGTTTGACACCACCGACAATCTCTTCGATATCGACGGCTACACTCCCCTGTCGGCTGTCATTGCCGGAGAAGCCAGTGCGCCGCTGATGCAGAACAGCGACATTACCATCCTGGAGCATCCAGACGAGCTGATGTTCCGCAGCCCCGGACACGAACTTGAATCAGCACGTGAATATGAAAGCCGCCTCGATGCGGCAGTCGGGGCGTCATCCCAGACCGGCCCCATATATATCCGGGAAACCGACAAGATTATTTCCGGCACCATTGTCTACAATACCGGTGAAGAGGACCTGACGGCCACCTTCTCGATGCCGGCGGACAATGTGCTCTCCCGTAACCATTCCTGGATCCTGTATGCCTACTTCGCAGAGGCCACCAGGACACTCCAGCTCAAGATCGTGGTCCTCCCCTGGGACAAGACCACCTATGACTTCGACTTCACTACAGCCACCGTGAACGTGGTGCGCCGTTTCACTATCTCGGAGACGGATCCCCGCACATTCAGCAAGATACAGAACGCGGATGGCTATTATGATATATATTTCTGGCACACCCTGGCTGATCAGCCCAACGTCATCACCGGCGACATCCTCGTGTCCACGCCGGTAGGCCAGAAACTGCACGTGGTGCCCGTTGCAGGCGCCCTGGAAGGACACACCAAGGTGGACGGCATATTCACCGTCTCGCCTATGGAACAGGTCATCTACCCTAACTACCTCCACCCGGAGGACGGCAGGATAGAAGACTGCAGGATAGTCTTTACGATATCCTGCAACCCCGGCTCATTCACTGATGCTGATCTGGAAGGCAATTACATAGACCTCCATTTCTGCGTCGAGATTGGGGACAACCAGCGATGGATAGACCTGGATTCCGAATCCATCGACTATTACAGGATAATCCTTAAGAAGAATTGGGTCCAATGATGAGGAAGTGGCTGCATATTCTTGTCTTTGCTGCGCTGCTTATGGCAGTGGGCTGCAAGGCCGGGCTCGAACCTGAGAGCCCCGGCTGCGGATTGCTGCTCACCGTCCGCTGCGAGGACCCTGCCCTTTCCAAATCGACTCCCGAGGATGGCGAGACCCGCTTCAACGAGAACCTCATCAAGTCCGTCGACTTCTTCTTCTACCCCGGAGAAAACCCTGCCGGTGACGCAGACGCCGTATATCACCACAGGGTGGACCTTGACGAAGACCCTGTCAAATATACCGGCGGTCAGTGGGAAGCCACCTTCACCATAGTGCTCACCAGGGTCGTAGCCGAGCAGATATTTACGGCCGCGAACAACCTGAAAGCTACGGTCTATGCCGTGGTCAATTACAGCGGGGAGCTCTCTCCCGGAGGCTCCCTGGACGCATCTTCCCTGTCGGAGCTTGCGTCCACGGTCATAGTCACCGACTTCGCCTCCACAGAGCACGACTACATCCAGGACAGCTTCCTGATGGACGGACGGACCGTGATAACTTACAGCGGAGCCGCTCAGATCAGCGCCAGCGGGACGATCGAGGCCCGCCGCTTCGCCGCCAAGATGACGACCTCCGTCTCTGTTGCCGGCCAGGTGACTCTCAAGCACGTCAATAAAACCGACGACCCTGCCGAGGTCTGGGAACCGGTCCTGCACACTATGCGCATCTACCTGGTGGACGGAGCCAAGAACGTAACTCTCGGCACCTCAACCAGTTCCGACAACACTTCGCCCGATTTCTTCTCCTACAGCGACGAAGAACACAGGCGTCCCTTCCTCAGGGATAACGGCACTGAATTCCTTGAGCACACCACGGTGGGCACCGGCGCAAGCGCGAAGACCTACTACAACACCTATCCGATGTACTCCTACCCCGTCGCCTGGTCCACCGGCCGGCCGGATTACACCCAGCCCCTCGATGAGCGGCCATATCTCAAGCTTGAGATGGACTGGCGCCGCACTGAGACTAACGGCTATTCCTACGACAGGCGCAAGTACTACTACAAGGTCATCCTCCCCGTGGACAGCTTCGAGAGGAACAACTGGTACCACCTCAACATCGACGTGTCCATCCTGGGCTCGGAGACCGACGAAGGAAAGGCCTACCTCTTCCCCACGACCTACTACATCCTCGACTGGCAGAACAAGAGCGTGCCTATCGACAAGTATGCCGTCATCAGCAAGGCTCGCTACCTGTCCGTGGACACCAGGGAAAAGAGGCTGAACAATCTGGAAACCCTCAGCATCCCGTTCCTTTCCAGCCACGACGTGAAGATAGTCGAAGGCAGCGTGAAGGCAAGGAGGCCGTACTACGGCGAAATCAAGGAAGGAATCGCGGTAGTGGACGAATACAACACCAAGTACCACGCCTGGGTGCGCGAAGACTCCGCCACAGGAAAGTATTATCTGGAATACAACGGCCAGGACCAGTCTGCCAACGGCAATTCGGCGTATGAGCCTTCCAGCTGGGTCTCCAACACGTCCACGACGATAGAACTAAACCACACCCTCCAGAACGACTACACCAAGGATGGCTTTGACTATTCGCCGTACACAATCGAGTTTGACATTGTCCACGAGGACCTTACCGAAGGCGTTTACCCCTACAACGAGTATCTCAAGCACATAACCATCATCCAGTACCCTGGTATTTATATCGAGTCCTGTCCGAATTCGGACAGCGAAATCAGGGCCTCCAGCGACAACAATGGTGTACCATCGTATCCAACGGGCACAAAACCCTGGCTGGACAAGCCTTGGGGATATGTCTACATAGACAACGGGCGATTCATCAGGACTGGAAACAACAATACTGAGCCCTATAACAAACTGAGTACTGACAACAACAAGAGGGAATACCAGTGGCGTACCGTATGGTACACCGGAGGCGGACGCGACATATTCAGGATCAATGTGACCGTGCTTCCACAGAATTCGGAATTCGTGATAGGCGACCCGCGAATCGAAGGCTACGACACCACCGTTCCCGTCCTGGGCTACAGCTTCGTTAACAATGGCACCGGGGCCGGAGATGCAGTGCTTGAGGACAGGACCGGGGGCACGTCCAACTTCCATTCCGCTCCCGTGGTGGACGGCGATGTGAATACATCCTTGTCATTGACTGGAGACACTAGGCCGCTTATGTATTATCGCCCTACGGAAAAGTCTGACCGCACGAAAAATATGCTTGCTCCAGGCTACAGGATTTCCACCAAACTGGGAGGTACGGAATTTGGCTCACTCACTGAGTCCCAGGCAAAATGGCGCTGCGCCGGGTATCAGGAAGACGGTTTCCCTGGCGGAAGGTGGCGAATTCCCACCAAAAGCGAGATCAGATTCATCGCCCAGCTCTCGGCTAAAGGCGTTTTTGAGTCAATGTTCAGTGGAGAGTACTGGTCTGCCAACGGTGTCGTAAGAGTAGATAGAGCTAGCGGCAAGGTGACAGATCAGAATGCCTCGTTGGCGATGCTCCGCTGCGTCTATGACTCCTGGTACTGGGGCGATGAACAGTGGAACCCGCGCACTCAATTCGTTTGGGGAGACAGGGAAGAACTATGAGAAAGTTGATAGCATACCTGACCGCCGTCATCCTGGCGGTGTCCTGCACGGCCGAGCTGGAGCAGGCAGGCACAGCTATGAGCACTTCACTCGAAGGCGCCCCCGTAACCATCACCTTCTCCGTGCCCGACATCCCGGTGCTTCCCGCCACGAAGTCATTGGAAGGCAGCAACGGTGACATCACCGGCACTCCCTACCTCGACCCGGACAAAATGTACCTGGTCGTCTGCGGCGGCAGCCAGAGCATAAAATACATCAGGAAGGCTACATTGGTGGACACCATTGAGAATTGCGAAATCCCTGAGGATAAGTATCCGCTTTCCGAAGGAGACAGGCACACAACCCTGTACCGGTTCAAAGTCCAGCTGGAGCTGTCGGATTTTGCCCGCACTATCCACATCCTCGGCAACGTGGACGAGAACCAGCTCATCACCGGATCCTATTCCTACCAGAGTCTCCCGGGCATGCTGTCCTACGACAACAAGCAGGCCTACTGGCAGAAACTGAACGTGCCGTACATAAAGGCCAAGATAGACCCCAATACCAATGAGCCTGTCAAGCAGGACGGTTTTTACGTTCCTGACGACAATACTTTAGGATTCTTCCAGTATGTCCCTCTCATCAGGAACTTTGCCAAGATCCAGGTCAGCAACGCATCCGAGAATTTTAAGCTCCACAGCTACGCCGTCATATTCTACCCGGAACGCGGGTCGGTTGTCCCCTACCGCTCCAACGAGCCAGTCGCGGTGAACCGCTTCGACTTCAACCCTCCGTCCGGCTATCTGTTCAGCGGCTATGAGAAAAGCTCTTTCGAACAGTTAGAAGGCGATATCGACTACCCCGGCAATATGCCTTCCGGCGTTGCCCTGAGCACAACGATCCCTCCTGCTTCCGAGTTCGAGGATCCAAGCACCAGCGATGGGAGGGTCCTCCTGTATGACGAAAACGACACCGAAAGCGGTTTTTATGTCTACGAACGCGGCGTCCCGACAGAAAAGATCGGTCCCACATTCATCATCATCTGCGGCAAGTTCGAGGATGAAGACAAATTCTATTACTACCGCCTGGACCTGATGGAATCAAAGGTTGTAGGCACCCAGACCGTTTCCCGTTATTACCCCATCTACAGGAACTTCCGCTACAACATCCAGCTGCACAGGATTTCCTCCGAGGGCGTCGAATCCCCTGAAGCCGCAGTCAATTCTTCCGGCGCCGAGGACATATCGGCCGATATATCGATGCGCCACCTTTCCGACATCTCCAACGGCACCACCCGCCTGGTGGTGGAGCCTTTTATGACGAGAACCTACAGCGGTCCGGCCGACGAAGGTTCTTACTACGAACTGTATGCACGTTTCTTCAACGACGTGTATTCAGATGTGCCCAACCTCAGCACCGTTGCCGTAAGGGTGGAACTGGTGCCTATGGCCGACGGTTCCGATGACATACTCATCCTGTATGACGGCAACGGCAACCGGGTTCCTACCAGAGGCTTCTTCTTCCCCGAGGCTGCTACGGTGGGCGGCGTAGACGGAATCAGGACCATACGGTTCAACACAGTGGAACCTCTGGACGAGACAAAGACACAGAAAATAAAGATTACCGGCCATAACCCCGGCAACCATCAGGACCTGCGCCTCTACCGCGAAGTGGAAATCACGCTTCAGAAAAAACAGCCGCTGACGGTCGCCTGCACGGATATGGTGATGCCTGCTGCCGGCGCACCTGTCTCCGTAGGCATAACCATCCCTTCCGAACTGCCGGAGTCTATGTTCCCGCTGGAGTTCATCGTCGAGCCCGAAGCCAGGACCCTGACTCCGGACACTTCCAAGGACATCAACCTGCCTGTGGGCTCCGGCCGTTCGATAGCCACCACAGAATCTACGTTTACTGACGCCCCGGCATTCTACTATATCCGGACACTGACCTGGGATGAGTTCTCCCATCTGCCTGTAAGCGAAGGCCAGCGCACCTTCTACTGCTATTTCAAGTCCACCCAGGCCAAGAGTACTACCGCCATCTGGGTCTACAACGAATTCTTCCACAAGGGCAGTGCGTCGTTCGATAATACGCTGTCCCTCTCACTCACGTGCACAGACCCCGTCAATGACGTTGTCGGCTCTCCCGTCACCGTGGGAATAACCATTCCTGACGGGATGCTGCAATCATTGTTCCCGCTGACCTTCATCCTTGAACCGGATGATCTGACGCTAGAGACCGACACCTCGAAGGGGATCTCTATGCCCGTGAATTCAGGGCGCTTCACCAGGACGCTCAGCTGGGATGATTACACGAAACTGTCCGTCAGCGGTGAATCCCGCACATTCTACTGCTATTTCCTGACCACAGAGGCCGACAGCGCCACCACCATCCGGGTGTCCAATGACTATTTCTACCCTGCAAGCGTTTCCTTCACCAATGCCCACGTAGGCAGCGGAAACATCGACTTAGGTGATAATCTTAACAACGGAGGCGAACTATGAGAAAGTTGATATATACAAAGTTGCTGCTATTGATGGTTCTGTCTCTCGCCGTGGCTTGTAAGAAAGAAGCGGATACTCCTTCTCCTGCCCCCGAAGTGCAGACCGTGCATTATCGGGCGTCCATCCGCACGGACGTGGACTCCAAGGCAACTCTTGGAAATGGTATGGCATATCAATATGAGGCCGGAGACAGGGTGTACCTGGAAAGTGCGGATGGCACCCTATATGGTTTTTTGGATTTGGCCGAAGAGAGCGGCATCGGGAATCACGAGGCCTATTTTGAAGGAAACCTTACCTATACCGGAACACTCCCCCGGGATCCAAATCCGTCTGTGAATCTGGTTCTTGTGAGCGTGGCGGATAATTTGCACACCGTTACGGGCGGGAAAGTTGACCCCGTTACCGAGAGCAGTTATGGCCCCGGCAAATGGGCCACATCCCTTCAGGAAGCTGTTCGCCATCTGAGCCATTTTACCGGTTCCGGCCAGTTCTCGGACGGCAGTTTCACCCTTCATCAGCAATCCAGCTTCCTGCAGTGCTCAGTGAAGATGACCTTGAGCCAGGCGCCTGTTAACCGAGTAATTACGGCCAGGTTGATTAATAACAGCGTCCTTCTCCGGGAGGTGAATGTTCCGGTGCCCCAAGCCGGCACGCTTCCTTTCGTCTTTGCCTTCCCTGGAGGCGATGTGTCGCTGGAAAACGCCCAGCTGGTCATAGAGTGGAAGGATGCCGAGAACGCGGATCAGTCGAAGGATTTCACGGTTGCCAACCAGACGCTTGCGGCCAACACCTATTACTCGATCTCCCGCGCCACGTATTCGTACGATGGCTTCTGCATCACTGCAATTTCAGATGGCACTACAATCAAGTTCAATTACGACGGTATCCAGTATAGTGTGGATTACGGTGATACCTGGATCCCATATACCGCTCAGTTCACCTTGAATGCGAATGCGGTCGCCTGGATAAAGGGAAACCGGACGAATTATAAAAACGCAGGCACAGATACGTGGGAGACCCCTGCGAATAAGCCCATTTTTGATGCGAACAAAAAGTGTTATATCTCCGGGAATATCATGAGTCTGCTCGCAGACAAAGAACATCTTTCCGAAAGCGCTTTCCAAGGGGCATTTTCCAAAGGCTCGGGTACAGCGGTCAATTATATCGATATCCATCCGGATAACCCGCTGATTCTCCCGGTGACAACGTTGGCCTCAAAATGTTATATGCAGATGTTCCGCAACTGCACGTCTCTTACGCGCGCACCGAAATTCCGTGTGGAAGGCACCGCATACAGGTGCTGCTACAATATGTTCCGCCAGTGTACCGGTTTGAAGGATATTAGTGGCATCGAACTGCCGGCTATGGAGCTTTCCGTGGATTGCTATCGAGAATTGTTAAGAAAGTGCACCAGCCTGACGGGAGCGGCACCCAAACTGCCTGCCCCGATACTTGTTCAAGAGTGCTACAGGCAGATGTTCTCTGAAGGCACTAAGATTACGACTATTACTTGCCTGGCTACAGATATTTCAGCGCTTAATTGTTTAGATGATTGGGTGGCTAATGTGCCTAGTGGTGGAACGTTCTTCAAAGCTCCCGGGGTAGAATATCCTCGCGATATGCATGGCATCCCCGCCAGCTGGACTGTGGTGGAGGTCACCGAATAAACCTGGCTATTCCCTGTCGAGCCGGAGAATCTTCACCGGACGTTCGTCGCCGCGGTAAAGGTGGCTGCACCAGTTGATTTCACCGGTGTCGCGGAATCCGCACTTGCTCATCACGCGGCCTGATGCCGGATTGTCCACAAAATAGTCGCACCACAGGGTCCGGAACCCCTTCTCATTGAAGCACCAGTCGATCATCGCACGCAGCGCTTCGGTGCAAAGGCCCCTGTTCCAGAACGGTTTTGCTATCCAGTAGCCAAGCTCCACGTCGTTCTCACCGATGCCTATGTTGCTTTCGCCATATGGATAATACCCCATGCAGCCTATGGGCTCCCCTGTTTCCTTAAGCTCCAGCGCCCAGGTGCGGTCGTTGGTAAATATCTCACGGATAGTCCGAAGGCTTTCTTCCACGCTCTGATGGGGCGGCCAGCCTGCACGGGGCCCGACGTCGGGGTCGGAGGCATATTTGAACAGAACCTCCGCATCCGCCTCGGCCCAGGGCCTGAAACGCAACCTGCCGGTCTGGATTATGACTTCGCTTGCCATATGCTTAAGCTACTCCGGTTTAATGAGCTGGTGCAAAGATAATAACATTTTTCAAGACAGCAGATACATCAAAGAGGCACTCGGCCGAAGACATCTTCTGCGGGTTCGTTCCCGGCAAGCCCTGCGGCACATCCATTCCAAGCTCTTCGAACAGCCTCTCCCAATAGGGAGGCATAGACCCGTCCGGGGCCTTGAAATTCATTGGCTCGCTTTCGAAAACGCGCTTTCCGTCGGCGTCCAAATAGCACATCTGGACCAGTTCAGAGCAGTACAGTTCTTCATTATCCGGAAGGAACCGTACATCATATGCCCGGCCGCAAAAGGTTTTTGCCCTCTCAACGGCAGCATCGGCATCCACTCCCCTCACCCGTTTTACGACAAATTCAGGATAGCTGCCATCCGGGAGCATAAAGTCCCTTAGAAAGGTGTCCAGCGGATGCCTGTCCACTCCACGCGCTGTGGTGGCATCGATAATCCATATGCTGTCGGCCTTTACCTCGGCAATGGCCACGTGGTTCAGGTTCAACGCCCCTTTTTCACCTGTGGCCGAAGATATTGCCTCGTCCATCGTGCCGGTTGCCTCTTCACCCGAAGTGCTTCCCACGAAGATGAGGTCGCCATTCCGCAGGCGGCCCTGATTCTGCCTGCAGCCGAAGGCCACGAACAGGATGACTAAAAGTGACAGTATA
>Ga0256871_1000471_pt1 | contig 16814 bp, 10 predicted proteins | sample RumenRJG_07RNA_FD_185439 | JGI IMG/M metagenome (GOLD analysis project Ga0256871, IMG submission 185439) | Metatranscriptome of bovine rumen microbial communities from Lethbridge, Alberta, Canada - Rumen RJG_07 (Metagenome Metatranscriptome) | ecosystem: Host-associated > Mammals > Digestive...
CTTTTAAAACAACTAAAAGCAAAAACAACTTATGATCAAATAATTAAGTGAAAACTAAATACGGCTAATCCAGACTGCAATGCTCAATCAATTGAAAACTGCACTCTGCAAGAGGTTTAAAACCTGAAATTAAACAAAAGCACATCCAACGAACATACTGTTCGCATAAGTCCTGTACATTTGCAAAAAAATAAGAAAGTCATATGAGACTAGACAAATGGTTTATATCTAACTTGGATGATTCACAGCGTCAGATTATCGTAAGAGACCCTAACGAAAATCTGATAGTTCAAGGTGCGGCTGGCAGTGGTAAGACAAATCTTGCTATACACCGTGCTGTGCAGGCTAGTGCATATAGCAATTCATATGCTTTGGTTGTATATACCCAAGCCCTTAAGAGAATGGTCGCATATGGAATGGATGCCCTTGGACTTGATAAAGAAAGAATTGCCTATGACTGGGCATGGGAGAACCGTGGCTTTGATCTCGTTGGAGATGTTTATTGTTTAAAAGTAGACAACCTTTCTGTTTCCAGCAAGAAAGTATTTATTGCTCAAAATGGAACGCTGCGTGAATTTGAGAAGGTAGGAAACAGCTATGAAAATGCAAAGAGTCTGTATCCTAATGACACTCTTGTAAGTCTTGATTTTGGAGACTGGGTTGCTAGTAAATTTTATTATGCCTTTGGCAGACGCTCAACTTGGTTTCATGAGATTAGTTTAGAGCCAGGAATTAATGTTGCCAATGACAACATGGTTCTTATCCCTAGTGGTACCCTATTTCGCAAAGCCGAGGATAAAATAGATTACCTGATAGTAGACGAGGCGCAAGACTTTGACGTAAATGACTATTTAAATAGATTCCTACCAAAGGTCAACAAGAGCCTGTCCTTATTTGGAGATTCTGCTCAGAAAATCTACATTAACCGAGGAGCATCAATGGATCAGATAACTGCAGCCTTACGCTATCGTCGTCTGTTCCTTAAGTATAACTATCGGTTGCCAAAATCTATAGCAAAAATGGCAGAGGATATTCCTGTACCACCAGTTGACCTGATGTCTGACAACATGAAAGATGGTGGGAACAGTGACTATCCACAATATCCAAAGCCTGTCGTACAAAAATACGACTCAAGGGAGAAGGAGTTGGAAGGCATTATAAATCGTATCAAGATGGAAGATCTTGACGATGTTGCGTTGCTTGTGAAAGACGAGAAGGACGTGAAATTCGTTCACGAATTCTTTTCTGCGCATGGCATCCCAACCCAAGTGTTGTATAGAACCGGAACCACACCTCCGTATAATACTATAAACACATTGGATTTCACCAATAATGATCTGCCATGCATATTAACATACTATGCAGCTAAAGGAACTGAGTTTGATAACGTATTCGTTCCTTTTGCCAACGAAGGCGAGTGTGGAGACAGAAATGCCTTCTACGTTGCATGTACACGAGCTTCACATAGCCTATATATAACTTTCTCAGGAAAGCATATAACAAGCTATCTGAATAATGTAAAGCCATCATCCATTGTTGAGAAGGACATTCCTTCAGATGCATGGACGACAAAACGACCAGATAAATAAAAGACATGAAATATTGGATTATCATAGATTCTTGGAATTTGATGGAGACTTTCGTTACTGAGAGCTTATCTCCACATAATTTTTACGAGAGCAGGAACTTTGGCAATGATTTGACAAGATTCATTTCCAAAGAAGGTGAATCATATACTGATTTGGTACTTTATGAAAAAGAACCGAGAGCGAAATATGCTATACAGATTGATGATTCAATTCTGGATAAGGGATCGATTCTGCCACCTTCTAAGCCCAAGAAAAGCAAATCAAAAGATATAGATTTCTATTATTACCCCAAGACTATTTACTACCGGAAAGGCGCTGTAAGATTCCGCTTTGACAGTGATGTTCTAAGGAATGCTTTTATTGCAGAGTCTAAGATTATAATCGAGGTAAAGACGATAGAAAAATATAAAGACGATTTCTTCGTAAAAGATTCTAGTTTATTACCTCATTTGAGATCTGGCAAATCCAATAGTCTTGGCCTTAATACAAGTAAGTATATAGAAGAAGACAATTTCTATAACTCACTTAAGGGGGGCATTATTGCTTATGCATGCGGTGTATGTACAAATACAAGCACAGAAACGCAATCTTTACTGGTTGCTCTTACAGAATTGAAAAATAATGTGGCCGGTTTGAATACAGAAATAATGCTTAATGGAGATAAGATGCCTAACTTCGCATCTTCTTTAGCATTAATGGCCAAAGTCCGTATAGAATTGACAAGGAGAGGCGCATCATCTTCTTCTGTATCAAGCACGTTTGGAGTCTTAAAGCATATTCTTGACGAAATACGCACAATATCCTTACAGCGCAATCGTGAGATTTTATCAAGTTATACACCTGAATATGAGAAAGAGAAGTCAAGACTTAAAAAAGTCGAGGCAGAATATCAGGAAAGACTTCAAAACTTAGAAGAGAAGAATTTGTTCGCTCTAGAACTAAGACTTCAAGACATTAAAGACCAGGAGGTCGAGAATGGTAAAGAAGTTGGCAAAAAGCGTAAGTATTTTAAGAAAGGAACTAAAGAATATGATGAAAAGATAGAATTAAAGGCAAAAATCAAAGCCTTTAAGAGCGAGAATGCCGAGTATAGAGAGTTAAACGCAAAACTGAGAGAGATTCGAAATCAACTTTCAGATACCGGCAATGAAACTAAATACGACGCTACACTGAGTTCCCTCTTTGTACGCTTTAGTGATAATATCAATGACATAATAAAAGAAGTACAAGGCTCATCAAATAATGAAAATAACGACATCAACCTGTCGGAGATTTCAATTAAAGGGAATGAACTCTCTGTAGAGGTCAATAATGTAGACGAGACCGAAAACAAATACTTCAAAATGCTTGCCAATTATCTGGTGCAGCATCCTAATGGCAAGCAGTCCGTGATCTCTGATGCAGCTATATTAAACATCATTGCAGACACTGGCAAAGAATTTAAAAATTCAGAATTTGCCAACAATGAAAAAGGAAAGGTCATCTTAGACTCTTTAAGACAATTATGGAGATACAAGAACCAACAGGCAGAGTCTTTTGCTATTCCAAAAGGGATGCCGTTATTGCAAGCGGCTATGTCGTTCATGATAAAGCCACGAGGATTTGATCAGATAGAACGTTTCATGAGGAATCGGTCTTATCCATCGAAACAGTATTCATATATGCTGCTCGGTCTTCTAACAGGATTCGCAAATATTCCTAAAACACTTACTGCGACATTGTACAGCAATACAAGCAGAAACATTGAAAAGAAGACAGAGGATTACCTCTTTAGGCTAGAGAAGGAGTTGTTTGATACTAACAAGTAATTAAATTCAAAGCTATGCCGACAAACAAAAATGCCATAACACGTTACAAATATCTTGACGATCTGCTTTCAGACCGCCATCATTATTATAGTACCCGTGAAATATGGGAGAAATGCTGTGAGAAGCTTGTAGATAACGGATATAAAGATGTCACCCTGCGCTGTATACAGGACGACATTAAATTCTTGGAATATGCACCTTTTTATGCGGACATAGAGCGTTTTCGTAAGAGCGGCAAACTTTGTGTAAGATACCAAAAAGATGGATACTCCATATTCAAGAAAGAGTTAAGCGATGAAGAGGCCTCCCTGTTAAGGGAGGTGTTGTCAACGCTCGGACAGTTTGAAGGGCTCGACAATTTCAAATGGCTGGATGATTTTAAAATTGGGCTTGGACTTGACGAGCAGAGACAGATAATAAGTTTCAGCCATAATCCTTACCTACGCAATTCAAATTTGCTGGCAGCTCTTTTTGATGATATTTCCAACGAAGTGGTTGTTAAGTTGTCTTATCACACGTTTGCTGATAAAACAACAAGATCCATCGATTTCCACCCTTATCTGCTGAAGCAGTATAACGATCGATGGTTTGTCATCGGTGCAGCTGACAGCGACGGAAAGATACTCACTTTCGCTCTTGACAGGATAGACGATGTAGAGCCACAGCCAGAGAAAAAGTACATCAAGTGCCCTGACGACATTAACGACCGCTTTGAGGACATCGTAGGCGTTACCCTTTACGAGGACCGACCGGTTGAACATATCGTCTTTTGGGTTAGCGATGCATCAAAAGATTATGTGGAGACAAAGCCTATCCACCCATCCCAAATCCTATATAAAGGTGACAAGGAAGAACAGCTCCGTCATGAATATCCAAACTTAAACGGAGGCAGCTTCTTCTCTATCGACTGCATTCGTAACTATGAACTCATAAGAATATTGTGCTCTTTTGGCAAGGAATTAGTCGTTTTGCGGTCCGATAACAACATTCAGGATGCAATTTATCAGCGGATTTGTGAGATGAAGGAAAATTATGAAGCTTCGCGAAGATAGTGTTCGCATGAGCATCGTAACTTTGCAACTAATAATACAACCGTACAAATCAACCATCATAAATAAAGAGAAAAATGATTTATAAGATTAAGAATTTCAGAAACTTCAATAATGAAGGCGCAGAATTTAATCTCGCGCCCATTACCATTTTAACTGGATCTAATGGAGCAGGAAAAAGTTCTTTAGTAAAATCATTGATGTTGCTAAAAACTTACGTGAGTAAGAATAAAATATCTACGTCTAGCAATACTTTCGAAAAGTACAAACCGATCCCGGAAATAAAGTGCCCGCTCTCATTCCAAGATGGGGAGCTTAAACTAGGACGGTTTGATACCGCCGTCAATGCCGAAAGCAATAACAAGGTAATGACATTTGAGTATAAAATAGACTCACTCAGTCTTGGATGCCCGGTTAACGTATCATTGGATTTTATCGCTGATGAAGATGATGCCATGAATAATGGCTGGCTCAAATGTGTCACTATAAAGAATAGTGACAATAAGGTAGTGTATAAAGCTACCGTTGAGAATAAAAAAATTGAACTCACTGTCATAAAATTATCATGGTTCAAGCAACGATTCATCAAAGCTGGACTTATTTCATATTTCGCAGACACGGTTGAGGCAATATATGGTGATGAATGTATCGGAGTCGATCATTCTCTAGGAATAACAGAAGAAACAATTCTTTTTCATAAAGAGTTGTTTTCTAAACTAAAAAAACTAATTAAAGAAAAAATAGCAAAGTCAGAGGCAGCTCTTTTCATGCAGTGGCTCAAATCTTCTGACAAAGAATTGGTGTCGACAAAATATGCCTATCAATTTTTAGCGACTGCCGGTTTTGATGTGATAAATTGCGAAACAAAATTTCTTCGGAATCTTTGCGAACTGACAAAAGAAGAAGCCATCAGAAAAATCTCTAGCATATCCTTAGATGAATTTGATTCAAAAAAAGTTGAAAGAGTCAAAGAATACATCGTTTCCTCATTGCAATCTTCCGAAGTAGGGTATTTTAAAGATTGGTATTCTGCCCAGGAGAATAAGTTCCTTGACAATGGTTATGAATTAAACGTCGATGTCTTAGATTTCATGAAAACAGAAGTTGTTAGGGTATTTCATTTAGGTGACGATAAAACTACATTTGAAGAGCCAACAGAGACTTCTGAAGAATCTATGGAGAAGAATGTTTCTTTCTCTAATATAGTAACATTTTTGTATCTTGCAGACGACGAGGCACGAAATTTGATAATGGAGAGTCCTTTAGATATGATCTCGTTTCATTATAAGGACTATTTATCAACATTCTATTCCTATGTATCAGATACTGTCTTGCCCGAATTGCTTATGCCAGACTTTGTACAGGAAATGCATTATTTGGGTTCTGCACAAGTTTCTGTTCAACGTTTGTATAGCAACCAATCAGGAAACAATAGTTTTTCTGATTTGTTGTTGCGTTATTTTAATGCCAAAAGGAATTATGTAGGAAGATATGAATGCGACTCTTTCTTGAATAAATGGATTAAGGAGTTCGGGTTGGGATGTTCTCTTACTTTAAAGAACACTGAAAGTGGAACAGGGCTATTAGCTCTGCTGCATGAGAAACCTGGGGATGAAGGCAGATTGCTGGCAGATGAGGGATATGGTATCACTCAATTGTTGAGCATTCTACTAAATATTGAGATGGCTATTTTGACCGCCAAGACTCATGAATCTTGGGAGAGTGATGGATATATGGTAAAATGCAATCGTAAAAGCAAAGGGTGCATTAAATACCTAACTCAGACTTTAGCTATAGAAGAACCAGAGAATCATCTTCATCCAAAGCTTCAGTCTCTTTTGGCAGATATGTTCCTTGATGCGTATACCAACTACAATATACACTTCATAGTAGAGACACATAGTGAGTATCTTATACGCAAATCCCAAGTGCTGGTTGCGCATATGAACTACTCTTCCAATGATGAAGCGGAGATGAAAAGCCCATTCAGGACCTACTATCTTCAGAAAAATGAGCATCCCTATTCTTTGGGGTATCGTAAGGATGGTAAGTTTGTGAACGAATTTGGTAAAGGCTTCTATGACGAAGCTGCAAGTCTTATGTTTCAAATGCTTTAATTTATGGATCTATACATTGATAAGAATAATCTTGTTTCATTCCTTAGAGCTGGAAAGAACACAAATGTTGACGACCGTGATGTGTATGAGGAATGCCAGCGGCTTATACGGAGAAATATGCATTTGATTTTCAACTTCGAAAAACGAAGTTGTGAAAAGGACGAAGACCTGTTGCCGTGGTTGTTATCTAAGGTGTCAGCTGGCAGAGGTAAGTCTGAAAACGTTGATGAATTCAGAACACAGAAATTTCCAGAGCGACCGCTAAAAACGAATTTCAGGACTAACAAAGATTGGAAACTGTTCACGTCTGTATTTATGCTTGATGACGAGAAGGTGAGTACTTTGAAGGATACCCACTCAATGCTAATTGGAGATGTAGGAGATGAGGTGGCATTACTTCGTGAATTGTTTTGTACAGGATCTTTTGATCTTCATTCTATTTACAACATAAGAGATAAACAAACGTTTCCAGGATGGAAAAGATTGCTTGATGATGGTCATATTATGCCTTGTAGTGATATAGTCATAGCTGATCGTTATCTATTTGATGTAAGCAACACCGTCATGGATAAGAATCTTTATGTACTACTAAGATTGTTTGCTAAAATGAAAGACAAGCAAAAGGTGAATATTGTCTTCTTTACTGACGTAGTCGAAGAAGAAAAGCGTTCGATTGTCAAAAAAAATATTGAAACTATTTTTGGCAAAAAATCAGGAACGAAAGTAACTTTTGTTATGTACAAGAATGAACGTCCTCACGATCGATTTATATTAACAAACTATAGGCTCTTCCGTTCTGGTGATTCTTTTAATAATTATTTCGACGAGAACGGCAACCTTAATACAAAGGGCTTAACATTAGATGTAGACAGTCTTGCTAATCAAAATGTTATCTCTATTGTAGAAGAGATCCGTTCTTGGTTACAAGGAATTTGCATCAGAAATCCTGCAAATATTTTTGGTGATAAATGTAGTAACTTTATTCATTTCAATGAGTAGACAATTATAACAGTCTTACTTACTCGGCTCTTTAACATTTAAATATTATCAAGGTCACACAATGGCAACTTGGGGACATACAAATATTACAATAGATGGGCAACTGGTCAAAGCCCAGGCTCCTGTAATTGTATCTGCGAGTAGAAGCACAGATATACCGGCATTCTATGCTGATTGGTTCTTCGACAGACTTGAGAAGGGATATTCTGCATGGACTAACCCATTTAATGGCATTAAGTCCTACATCTCTTATGACAAGACACGTTTTATCGTATTCTGGTCAAAGAACCCCAGCCAACTTCTGAAATATCTGCATATCTTGAAAGAGCGAAATATAAAATGTTATATTCAGTATACTCTGAATGATTATGAAAAAGAGAGGCTGGAGAATGTTCCTCCACTTAGCCAGCGCATTGAAACCTTTAAGCAATTAGTTGACAACTTAGGCATAGGTGCTGTTATTTGGCGGTTTGATCCTATGATTCTTACCGATGACATCAGTATAGACAATTTGCTTGATAAAGTCAGAAACATCGGAGACCAACTTAAAGGTTACACTGATAAATTAGTTTTCAGTTATGCTGATATTCTTATATACAAGAAGGTGAAAAAGAACCTCGAAAAAGAAGGAATACCTTACCACGAATGGACAGAAAAACAAATGGATGAATTTGCTTGCAGATTGGCTGATATGAATAGAAATCGTGGATGGAACTTCCGCCTTGCGACTTGTGGAGAAAAAATAGACCTGAAGAAATATGGTATAGAGCATAACCGCTGTATAGATGCGGATCTTATAACACGCATCGCATGGCAAGACCATGCTCTTATGGATTTCATGAAAGTAAAAGTAAAAAACTTGCCGGCTCCGTCTTTATTTGGCGATAACATTCTCCCCGATAATGCCATTATGTTACCAGACAATAAGTATTTTGTAAGCGTCCATAAGAAAGACCCCGGGCAGCGTAAATTTTGTGGATGTATGGCTGCCAAAGATATCGGTGAGTACAACACCTGTCCTCACTTTTGTGAATATTGCTATGCGAACACCTCTAAGGACATTGCATTGACAAATTGGCATTTACACAAAATAAATCCATTTTCAGACACAATCACGGGAAAATAACAACTATGCCAAGCTTTAAGACATTATTTATTCAAAATGGTGAAATTTCCTTTTTGGGAATGAGAAACACCGCTATGTCACTTCTTCCATCTGACAAATCCGTGTTGAATAATCTTTATGAAGATTTGAAACGTGGAAAAGGCATTCTTGATGATGAAGCACATCTGAATATGTATTTGAGAAGTTATGGCAAAATGCACAAAGCCAAACTTGATGCGGCATTTAAAAGTTTACCAGAAATAGCCAGTACGTTTAGTGATGAAATCGAAATCTATGATTGGGGATGTGGGCAAGGAATAGCCTCCATCTGTCTGTTAGACTATTTACAGTCTAAAAATATCGGCTATAAAATTAAGTCTATAAATCTTATAGATCCATCTGCTTGTGCCACTAAAAGGGCAGAAGACGTAATATCTTGCTATGATAATTCAATCACTATTAACACCGTAAACAAAGCTTTTGATGACTTGGCGGTAGAAGATTTTGCTGTAAATAGTACAAAGAAGTTACACCTATTCAGTAACATTCTAGACGTTGAAACATTTGACCTTGCACAATTCACTAATCTCTTTCAGCATCTTTTCCACGGATTTAATCTCTTTGTTTGTGTCGGACCATACTATTCTAATAATAAAAGGGTTGATGAATTTATTGCGGCCGTAGCACCTGATGAGATGTATGCAATCAGGAACTATGATAAAGGAATGTGGAAGAATGAGTGGACAATGTCCCTTCGTGTGTTCTATAAGAACTTTAATGTTGTTGAGAATATTACTAACATTCGTCAACGTATTGAAGAATACCATAAAAAAGGTCAATTCTTTGCCGGATATATCCTTGATGCTGTCTCTGAAGAGTACAAAAACAACAACAACGAGGAAGATATCGAAAGGCTTTTCAAATCCCTTTCCACTTTTGATGTTAAATCTGACAAGCCGCTTGACAGTGAACGTTACTGTGATTCGAAAGTCGCAGTTTTAGCAAATATTGTATCCCGTGGTCTTCCGACTAAGGCACCATTAGAAGTTGAGAATTTATTTTCCAAATTATACCATATATCAAGTATACCGAAGAGTGAGGAAGCTACACTAACATATCGTTCGACACATAAAATTTCTGGTGTGGAGATTAACAGTGCTTTGCACATAATTGACCCCCGTTTTGACATTGATTTTTATAATGGTGATATGCTCGAAAGCAATTTCGAGAAATCTTTCATTGAGGACTATCTCAAGGGAACCGATTGTCAATATTTAATCCAGCTTCTTGAGCCGCAACGTCCACTTTCTTCCATTGTCACTATTCCTGACAGACGATTCAGCAAGGATCAAAGGGTTGATTTCGCCATAGAAGTGCCCTATGGCGGTTATAGCACGGGCTTTGTTTTTGAGATAGATGGTGCTCCATATCATACTAACATCTTCCAAAAATTAAGAGACGAACTCAGAGATAGAACAGCATTGGAGAGCGGTTGGGATACGTATCGGATCGATCATTTGACTGATAATGCATTCCTAAGCAGTTGGGAGCAAGATACCCAGATGAATAGTTATCTTTCCAAAATTAAAGAGAATAGTCAAAAAACAATTTCCGGTTCATGGAGAGATGTACTACAGATAGTATTATCTCCTCTGGCAATAGCCCGTACAGAGAGAATGCTTCTGCAGGCCATGCTTACTGGAGTACTTGATATCAGCAAGAAAGAATGGAATTTAGTTGTTGTAGAAAGAGATGTCCCATGTGCTGCTATAGCCGTTGATCTTCTAAAGAAGTCTTATGAGATGATGTCAAAGCTTGACGGTAGTAATACCATGCTGCCGAAAATTCATCTTTCAATTGTTTCTACAGAAGAATTTATTAACTCACCTTTACATTTGGGCTACAAGGTTTTGAGTAACATTCCTACTGCTAAGTTCGATTTATGCATTGACATCTCAATGCTTTTAAGGGATAATATTGACGCATTGCCATTAAGAGTAGAGGCTAACACTTCATATATAATACGTTCTTCTCATTATCAGAAAAATGAGAGAGTAATACTTTCATCGAAGAGTCTTGATTATCCTCCTTTTGTGCAAAAAGATTCTACAGGGAAATACACGGCTATTCCAGAGCGTGAAAACATTTTAACTTTCTTCCTTCAGAATATTTTTAGAAAAAGGAGTTTCCGTACTGGACAACTTCCTATTTTAAGCCATTCTCTATCGAATCTTACGACTATAGGGTTGCTTCCAACTGGTGGTGGCAAATCACTTACTTATCAACTCTCAAGCATGTTACAACCCGGTGTGACCATTGTCGTGGATCCACTGGTATCTCTTATGGTTGATCAGGTAAGAGGGCTTAAGGACTTACGAATTGATTCATGCGACTGCGTCCATAGCGGAATGAAAGGAAAAGAAAAGACTGAGAAGTTAAATCTCCTGCAGAACGGAGCCCTTCAATTGATTCTTCTTTCACCAGAAAGATTTATGATGGAAAACTTCCGCGAAAGTCTGTCTACCATGAAGGAGAAGAATGGAATCAGTTTCGCATACGGAGTTATAGACGAAGTGCATTGCGTATCAGAATGGGGACATGATTTCAGGCCTGCATATCTGCATCTTGGTCGGAATATGATCAATTTTATGGAAACGGCATCCGGTCATCCACTTCCTATCATTGGATTAACAGCTACTGCTTCTTTTGATGTCCTTGCGGATGTTGAAAGAGAACTTACGATTGGCGGTAATATGTCAATGGATAGCGAGACCATTATCCGTCCCGAAGATGATGCCAGACCAGAGCTGACATATAGAATCATTGAAACCGAGTCAGACTTTGAACCTTACAAATGTGAGTATAATCCCTATTTATTGAATGTAAGAGATGAATGGGGGCTAAGAGATATTGTTGCAGAAGCTAAAAAGAGAAAGTTGTATAGCCTTATTAGGGAGGTTCCTAATGACATTGAAACTTTAAACTGCATGGACTCTTCAAATGCATCAAATGATGCGCCACATATAAATAATTTTTCTGCAAAAGATTTCTATTCTGCAAATTCCTCATCATTATATGACAATGCAGGCATTGTTTTCTGTCCTCATGCTAAAGGCACTTTCGGTGTAAATAATGATGACAAGAACAATCACCTTGGTATATCGACAGGACTTATCTCTGAGTTTACAGGAGCACTTAAAATAGGAACTTTCGTTGGCGGAAACAAGCCTTCGGGCGATATGAGAAGATTTAATGATAATGAATTAAATCTGATGGTTGCCACCAAGGCTTTTGGTATGGGTATAGACAAGCCTAATGTCCGCTTTACTATACATATTAACCATCCCAGTTCCTTAGAGGGGTATGTACAGGAAGCAGGACGTGGCGGACGAGATAAAAAACATGCTATATCTTATGTGTTGTACGACCCGACGGAATATATCCACTTTACTATTGATAAGATTAATGACTTGAGGTATGAGATCTTAAGAACGAAAGGATACGATCCTAAATGGTTGGAATCATTCAACCACAATTTCGTATTGAAGTCTGACCTCATTAGCTTGTGCAAATCAGAAGGATGTTCTGATCAGTATGCAGAGTCCATCTTAGAGGTCTGTAAGCGAAATAATTATTTTGAAAATGTTGACAAAAATATTGATCTTTGGTTTCATAATAACTCTTTCAGAGGACTTTATAAAGAACAAGTCATATTGAAAGAGTTTACGGACAGAATTTTGAATGTTAAGCCACGCTTTATCGGTACCGTTCAGGAACGGCTCATTGAGGAGACAGGAATCACAGACTTGCTCTTGAAAGTTGATGAAGGGAAAAATGCCATCAAGATAGTCTCAAAAGAAGACAGAAAAAATCAGTATGGTTATATTTTTCTTGATAATTTATATCCTACGTACAAATTTGTTAACTTTAATCTTGAGATTTGTAGAAATATTTGCGAATCATTAATTTGTATATTGGGTAGTTTGGAAGACCATTCTGCCCATGCATTGCTACGTCCCATAGAAGATGGACAAGACAATTCTTCTGAAGGCATATATAGTGCTATGGCAAAGGTTGAAGCAGATGGGTGTGTATATATCACTGTATCTTGGGAGAATCAGATGAATATATTAGGGGGTGGCTTTGAGGAGTCCATCAAAACGGAGATTTCGAGAATTGCTAAACTTGAAGACCCTACTATCGGTAAGAAAGTGTGGCATGACATAGACGAGAACAACGAAGGTAAGCTCTGTTTGGGCAAGGTTGATAATTTTGACGAGTTACTTTCTCAAATTTCTAAGTGTTCCAATGATTCTAGTTGGTTAAGGTATCATGGATATACCAGACTTTATAAGAACCTTAAAAAAATATTTTATCAGAAGAGAGATAAAGATGATACGGATAAAGCTATTTATCGATTGTGTTGCATAGGTTTAGTTGAGGACGTGACGATTGACTATCTTTCTCAGACGTATGAGTTGAAAATTCGCAAGAAAACGGACGAACAGTACAAACAAAATATGATGCATTTCTTCCGTAAATACTATTCTCTCGAAAGGGCAGAAGAAAAGGTTGCGGAAATTGACAATCGGAACGGAAGGTGTTATCTAGATAAATGCATAGGATATCTTACAGCTTTTGTTTATGAAAGTCTTGAAAAGAAGAGACTTAGAGCAATAGAAGATATGCGCATAGCTTGTGAAGACGGTATTGCCTATAGAGAATCTACAGGGAATGACGAATGGCTGAAACAGTTCATTCATTTATACTTCAACTCGAAGTATGCCAGAAAGGGATACAAAGTTAATGGTGAGCCCTATTCCTTATCGGAGGAGACTGATGAGGAAGGCCGGGAAGGATTTGACACAGTATTGAAATATATACGAATAATTTCAAAAGATGAGTCTGGTACCGAAATAGATAATGTAAAACATCTTTATGGTGCAACGTTGTTGTGTCTTAGGGCACATCCCGACAATGCAGCATTGTTATTGCTGCTTACATATTGCATCAACTTCCTTGGTACGGGTACAAATGAAACTTTAAGAAGAAATGCATTGAATGGATATATAGAAGGTTTCCTACAACTCAATAACAAAGTTGGGGACAAGGTATGGGATTACATTGACTCATTCAACCTTCTTTTGAAAGGAAATGCTAATAATGACGCTTTTGCTCAAGATCTTATTAAAGAGGGGAAAGACCATATAATAGAAACTTTAGGTCTTATCAAGGAAGGAAAAGAGTCAGTCATATTCTTAATACACGAGGACAGGTTTAATAAATTTACACATAATTACTTAAAATAACAATATGGCATACGATATCAACAAGGCTCTAGAGCGTCTAGAAAAGAATCTCTGCGATGTAGATTCTGCGCGAAAGCAAGTGGAAAAAACAGTTGCTTGCAGTACTGACTTACAAAACATTGTTAATGGATATGTAGCATCGTTGGACTCTTTGGTGCAAGACATTGAGCAGTTGATCAACGATTTGACCAATTACAAGTCGCTGAAGACTACCGAACTTGAGACATCTATCAAGAAGATAGAGGATGCTTGTGAGAGAACAATGGATTCTTTCAATAAGATGGTTGCGGATTCAAGTGTTAATTTTAAGAAAAAGCTTAATGCTCAAGTAGAGGATCTTGTTACTGAAAACAACAAACTGTCAAACGAGATCAACCGCCTGGACGAAAATCAGGAGCCTCTTGAAAAGGCCATATCCGTCTCAAATGAGTTGGTCAAGAGATTATCCAATCTGTCTGACGGTGTTGACAAGTATTACACTGAAGAGACAAAATCCCTTGACAGCATAAAGGCCTCTATTGCAACATTGACTAAGTCGGTGAATGAGCAACAGAAGAACTTTTCTGCTGAGATTAACGAACAAAAGGGTAAATTGGCTAATATCGCCAAACAAACGAACGAGATTCTGACTATCCAAGCAGCCATGAAGAATGAACTTTTTGAAATTAAATCTAAGATTAACAAGAACCAATGGATCATAATAATAGGCATCGTAATAATCATTGTCCTTCATTTTGTCCAAATCTAATTCTTATAATCTCATAAAATTTGGAAAGATCTCTCGTCTGGTATCGCTATTCCTCCAATAATATCGATACCAGACAGAGATTGAACTCTTGCTACATAGTCAACTTCCATGTGCTGAGAACTTTTATTTTTGCTATATCGCGAACATACTGTTCGTGATACTGTCGTAACTTTGCACCACGAAACAAATAAAGAGGAAAGTTATGACAGCTAAAAACAACATCAATGTGAATCTGTATAACGGTAATAATACGTCCGTTCCTTTCGTCATGGTTGATTATCTTGACAAAGATGCCAATGGGCATTGCGCCTTGATGATGATTGACTCTTGCAGCGAAGTAAACATACTCTTTGAGAACTTGACAAACTATCTGTGCTTAAAAAAGATAGAGATTGCTGGCATACATGTTATTAATGGCCTTGGCAGTGAGCCGCAAGAGGTGACTGACGTTGAACTGAACTTTACGTTACAATCAATGGTGTGCAAAGAGACTTTTAGTGTATGCGACATTGACTATCCACAGCTCTATGAATATCCGGTCATCGGTCTTTTAGGGAATGACTTTTTGTTTAAGCACAAACTTGCATTAGATTATAGTGACTGTACCCTTCATACGTCTAATGTCAATACGTCAAACTTGTCATTAGCTGACTGACTGCGAGTATTTTTCTCCAATAGATTTTACCAATAAGAACTATCGGCTTCCTGTAGTGTCTTTGAAGCTGAATGGGAAACAGATTGTAGCGGGCGTTGATTCCGGTGCTACCAATAACTTTATTGCCAAACAATCCATTGACAAGAGCAAGGTACCGTTCTTTTCCCTTGGTGATGGAGATACCATGGTAGGATCGAATGGTCAAGTAGCGACCCAAATGGGTATTATCCCATTCAGCACTGTATCTGCTTCAGAAAAAGGAGAAAAGGTAATAGAGACGGTTGCCATCTTCAATATCATTCAAGACTACATCATTCCATCGCAAAATATGGTGGGAGAAAATGAGGATCAGCAAGTTCCGCCCGTCGAGGCACTGTTATGTTCCTCCTTTATCGCGAGCCAAGGCTGGATATTAGATTTTGGCGCCTGTATCATATATAAGCGAAAGATTAAATCCTGTGAGAAAGCTAAAATTAAATCAGCTTAGTTGAACTATCGCAAGTCGAACGCTGTAGAAGTGCTCTGGATAATATGAACCTCTAATAGCAACAGTAAAATTTTACAATTTATGGGACTATTTTCATTTGTCAAGAGTTTAGTTTTTCATGATGATGATTTTGATTCTATTGCTTCTGTCACTCATCAGCCTGTTAAGAATATCAACAACCAAGTTGACTTGGGTGACGCTATCACAGACGATATGGAAAAGTCAGCATCTGAAGAAGTGTATGAGGTGTCTGGAGAGAAGAAAAAACCTGCAATGGGAAAAGTGGCCAACGATGACCAGTCAGAGACTACAACCCATAAGTCGGATGCCTACAACCTTATTATCCTTGACGAGAGTGGCTCCATGTCAACGGTCAGGGATGAGACTATTTCCGGGTGCAATGAGACGCTGATCAGCATTCGCAACCAGCAGAAAGAGCAGCCCGAGATCCGGCAATTCGTCTCCGTCTTCTGCTTCGACTCGTCACATTCCCGTTACATTTTCCACGATACTCCTATTGATGAGGTCCGGGACATGACTAGGGAAGACTATAGCCCAAGTGCATGTACGCCTCTCTACGATGCCATCGGATATACCGTTTTGCAGTTGTTCCGTAAGATTAACCGCCAGGAGGTTAAAGGTAATGTCACCATCATCACCGACGGCTATGAGAATGCTTCCCGCAAGTGGAAGTTGCCACTCGTCCAGGAGCTCATAGCAACGTTGAAGAGTAGAGGCTGGGTGTTCTCGTTCATCGGTGCCAACATTGATGTGGAGAGAACAGCCAACAGTCTTGGCATCGACAGTTTTATGCAGTTTGAGCAGACGCAGACCGGAATGGAGGATATGTTCGAATGTGAGAGACGGAGTCGCAGGGCATTCAATGAGAAGCGTCGTTACATGCAAATGAGCCGAAGCTTCTGTAATATGAGTGAAGAAGAACAGGAC
>Ga0256871_1000481_pt1 | contig 16710 bp, 16 predicted proteins | sample RumenRJG_07RNA_FD_185439 | JGI IMG/M metagenome (GOLD analysis project Ga0256871, IMG submission 185439) | Metatranscriptome of bovine rumen microbial communities from Lethbridge, Alberta, Canada - Rumen RJG_07 (Metagenome Metatranscriptome) | ecosystem: Host-associated > Mammals > Digestive...
ATACCTGATCCCCCCATGAAAATGGGGGGATATTTTATAGAATACAAAAAAGTCTTTGATGACCGGAGCCGATCTTGACGGAAAGCAGGTCACATTTACGAGACTGTTATTTCAGACTCGGTAACCATGCTTTCCGTTAAGTGAAGCGACCTAACACCAAAGACTTTTTCTATACACTAATTATCATTAAAGAAATGATAATATTGACATTATGAACTATATATTCAATTACTGCTTTTTTCCTTCTTGATTTTGGAAATATACACTCTTCTTGGTTTGAAAGGCAGATCAAACAGCCATATTTTTGTAGTAAGCCAATAATAGACCAATGTGCCGATAACTCCGCCAAAGAAAAGCACAACAAACCATACCGGGATAATAGAAATATGAAGTTTAAGCAAACATACTCGTATAACATTCAGTATTATCGGATGCAGGATATAGATATATATAGATATTTGTCCGAGAAAAGAAATGAAATTTTTCTCAGAGCTGTTACATCTTATTTTATATATAACCGATGTGATCATGATAATACTTGAAATATTTATCAGAATAACAGCTATTCTATTATCACGATAATTAAACACAAGCCACCAGCATGCCAAGCTAAGTATCACAGATATAAATACAGAAATATTCTTCTTCAGTACATCTCTGTATTTATAGAACATTAATCCGGATGTATAACATATCGGATAGTAAAGAACTCTGTCCACAAGCTTGATATTTGTGGTTATAAAGCACCTTGAAAGTGCCATTATCAATGCTGCGGCAAATATTATTTCCGTCTTATAATTGGTTACCTTATCAAGACCGGCAACTAATATCTCTATGAAAAACAAGATATATATAAACCACAAAAAAGCGATTGGATTAAGGAACATCATGAACAGATCCTTTACCCCGACCGGTCGTGTGACCCATTTTGAAAAAATAAATTTTCCAAGCCATATAGGCACTGCAAAAATCAAATACGGAACAAAAAGATCAAAGAATTTCTTTTTCACAAAACTGATATACGATGATTCTTTGAGCTTATTTCTTTCATGCATTGCATATATATAACCTGATGCAAGAAAGAACAGAGGCATATGAAAGGTTTTTATAAAAAAATCCACATTATTCAGCGGCGCAGAATTAAGATGAAGTCCGGCAACTGTTCTCGCTATTGTATGCTCAAATACTACAAACAGAATAGCTATTCCTTTTAATTCGTCGATCCAATATTCTCTTTTCATACATTCACCTTAAAAATTCTTCAGCCTTATCCAGCGCCGCAGCAATAACTGCATCCATATCATAGTACTTATACTCACCGAGACGGCCGCCGAAAATGATATTCTTCTCCTGCTCTGCCAGCTTTTTGTATTCAGCATAAAGAGCACCGTTTTTCTCATCATTTACCGGATAATAAGGCTCATCTCCGGGCTTCCACTCAGAGGAATATTCACGGCTGATAACAGTCTTCGGAAGGTCATTTCCATTCTTATCCTTTCCGAACTCGAACCACTTATGCTCGATTATACGAGTCCACGGAGTTTCTCTGTCAGTATAATTAACAGCAGCATTTCCCTGGAAGTTAGGCTTATCCAGCAGTTCGTTCTCAAATCTGACTGAACGATACTCCAGTGTTCCGAGACTGAAATTGAAGTAAGCATCTATTGGACCGGTGTAGACTACCTTTTCAGCCATCGAATCGAAATCAGCCTTAGCCTCAAAGTAATCAGTGTTCAGACGCACCTCTATGCCATCCAGCATATTTGCAACCATCTGTGTATAGCCTCCTACAGGGATTCCCTGGTAGAGGGCATTGAAGTAGTTATTATCAAAAGTAAGGCGCACAGGCAGTCTCTTTATAATGAAAGAAGGAAGCTCCTTGCAGTCACGTCCCCACTGCTTCTCTGTATAGCCCTTGATAAGCTTCTCGTATATATCACGGCCTACCAGTGAGATAGCCTGCTCCTCAAGATTCTTAGGCTCTCCGGTGATCTCCTTGCGCTGCTCCTCGATCTTTGCAGCAGCCTCCTCAGGAGTTACCACTCCCCACATCTTATTGAATGTGTACATATTGAACGGAAGTGAATAGAGCTCACCCTTGTAATTGGCAACCGGACTGTTTGTGAAGCGGTTGAACTCAGCAAACTTTGTAATATAATCCCATACTTTTTTATTGTTTGTATGGAAGATATGGGCGCCGTACTTGTGCACGTTTATTCCCTCAACTTCCTCTGTATATACATTTCCTGCGATATTAGGGCGCTTATCTATAACAAGAACGCTCTTGCCGGCTTTTTTTGCCTGCTGTGCGAATACGGCACCGTAAAGTCCTGCGCCGACTATTAAATAATCATATTTCATTATTATCATTTCCTTATCTGATTATTGCTATTTCATTATCCGGACGTCTGTCTGCACATATGCATTTAGCTTCATCTGCAAACTTGCCGAAACCAACAGCAGCGATTATCTCTTCATTTTCAGGGATATCAAGATCTGCTCTCAGCTTGGCAGCAGTATCGGAAAATAGCGGGAACTGGAATATACAGCTTCCTATCCCCTGACTATGAAATGCTGCACTAAGATATCCAAGGAAGATACCTCCGTTGACATACCACTGATTTATCTCACTTGCATTGAAAAGAGCCTTGTCTGCGGTGACGATACCGAAATACGGTATTCCGTCAAGGAAGCTCTGCTTCGGAACTGCATCAGCGATAAGGCGGCATTTATCCTTATTCAGTGAAGTGTAGAACTTCCAAGGCTCTCTGTTACAGGCTGAAGGAGCGTATTTTGCCAAGGATATTACCTTCAGGAGCTCCTCCTCAGTAACAGCCTCCTGGGAATAAGTCCTCATAGAATGTCTTGAACGGACAAAGCCTTCAAAGTCCATATCCTTTCCCTTGAGGAATTCTTCCTTCTTTATGATATTATAACCGCCGTTATACTCGGTATCATATTTCTCTATAAGGTCAGAAGCCTTGGATTTAAGGGCTGAAACATCAACACCTGTTGATTCCTGATATCTGAAATATGCTTTCAGTATTGCAAGGCTCTCTTTGAAGGTATAGCTTTCAGCAGCTCCTTCAGCAGCCATATCAGTAAGAATACCTATCAGCTTCTCAGTTTTTTCTTTTCCATATCCCAGCTTAACATTTGGTATACCCATGCCTTTCTCGAGTGCGTGGCACAGCAGCAGCGCACTCAGCTCTTTATCCGGGCGCACCTTATAAACAGTCCTCGCATACTTAAGGGCAGTTGCACGGCGTTTAAGGCCTAAATTTAATCTCATAAAGATCCTCCTCCCATTTCAGCTCTTCTTTTTGACCAAGCCGATCTTACGCAGAACAGCCATAACGATTTCCTTGTTCAGGAGCATACATACAGAAACTCCGAGAATAAAATTGATCACATTGCAGATCATATTTCTCTGGTAGCATAATAAAACTTCAATAAGCATAATCATGTTCAATATAATGAACTGTTTGATATCCATTCTTACATTTGCAAGCTTTTTAACATCGATTATTCTGTAAGTAAAAAGAGCGATATAGCTTACAAGAGTAGATATGGAAGCTGCAAAGAGACCGATAAAATGTATCAGTGCCAGGTTAACGATAACATTTACTGCGGCTGAACACACAGATGTTATCCCGACACTTTTGGTTGCCATTTTAGCAACATATATACCGCCAAGATACACAGCCATTCCCTGGAAGAAAATGGCATAGCACAGTATAGGCATCTGCACATATGCATCACCGTAATCGCCTCTGATAAGTATCATAAATAGCAGAGGCATACTGCCTATTATCGCACTGAAAACCCCGGACTGAAGATTCATCATGGTTCTGAACATTTCAGTATAATATTTATCCGAGTCCTCATCTTTTTCTGATATAGAAGCATTTTCCTGCCATGCCAGAGTAAGCGCACTCTGGGCAAGATTTATAAGTGACGGTATTTTAGTGGATGCAGCATAAACTGCGTTGACAGTAACTCCCAGTATTCTTGTAACAATAACTCTGTCGGACGCATTCATTACCCACAGTGACATCTCATTGGGCACCATTGGCCATGAATATGAAACAAGACTTTTAATAGTCTGACCGCTGACAAGATTTCTGTCAAAATAGCTGAACAGCTTTATCTTGAAAGCGATATAGATAAACGAAAACAGTGAAGCAAGGCACAGTGCTATAACACCGCCAAGAAGTCCCATTCTCAGGAAGAGCACAAATAAAACGGCAAATATCATTTTGCCGAGAGCGCTTATGACTGCACTGATCGAATAGGGCAGATTCTTTCCAAGACCTCTTGCGACCTGTCTTGCTGTATTTACAAATATATCAGCCAGATAGTATCCGCATATGAACAGCTTTATCAGCAGTAAGTCTGAAGGAAGCACGAAAAACAACACCACAAACAAAATCATAAGAGATATGATCGATACAGGTGTAGTTAGGGCGAAAATATTGGTTATTATCTTCTTCTGCTTCTCTCTGTCATCTCTGACATCGATGAGATACCTGAAAGCAGCCGCTTTGATCTGAAGCGTCATTGACGGGAGGAAAAGCGATACCAATATGGTTATCAGGTCATACGAGCCGTACTCTGCCTTTGTAAGATATCCTGTAAGTATGGGCAGGGTAATAAAGCCGGCAAGCTTTGGAAGGAAGGTTCCTATGGAGAGTATCAGTGTACTTTTGGCAAGATTACCTTTTTTGCTCATTATTCAGACCTCTCCGATCTGTTCATGCCAAGAGCTTTATCAAGGAAAGCATATGCAAACTTTCTGTCCTTCTCCAGCACTTTCTTGCCGTCAGAATAATCGGAATCAGTATTTCTTTCAAATGCAGATTCATCTGTAACTATCCTGTGGCTGAGACCATATTTGTTGACAAGATCGTTGAATTTTTCATCCTCATCTGATCTTGCTCTTTTAAGCACATAGAATTCCTTATCGTATATGAAGGAGAATACCGCTGCATGGAACGAATCCGTTACAATGAACATGGAATTCTTTATCAGGCTTATGAATTCATATGCAGTACCGGTCTTTATAACGGTATACTCGCTTTTTTCATCGGAATAATGCATAGGAAGCACAACTATCTCCGCATCCGGAGCAGTATCAGCCACCTTTTTTACATACTCCCAGTATCTGGGATCATCCATTACAAAATAACAAAGAATGTACTTTTTGTTTATCAGATCACCAAGCTGGGCCCTGTCCGCAAAGCCGTCCCAGAAATCCTTGTCATGAAGCAGGGTGGGATCGATCACCTTATGGACCTTGCGTCCAAGAAGCTCTGAGAAGAAGTCAGCAGAATTCTGCTCCCTTGTACTTATTGCACGGAAGCCTTTCAGAAGCCTCTTATAGTCCTTGTAATACTTCTGAGGCAGCTCCTTAGCGCCTGTGCTTGATGCATAGGCTATCCTCGGGAGCTTCTCATACATAGCAAAATCAAGGAACATCTTATTCGGAGCCCCCAGTGCAGGCTGCCAGATTATATCGCTTCCGGTAATGAACATCCACTTTTCATCAATGATCTTTTTCCACTGAGCCATTGTTGTAATATCCAGAGGCTTGAAATTATCGCTTATATATCTGTCGATATTTTTCTGCTGCTCAGGAGTTACCTCATATGCTACCGGATGGAAGAACTTTTCCTTCTCCTTTGTGTGGAGCTTCATCTTCACACGGGATATCAGCAGGCTCGGATGCTTTGCAAGATACTCCTTTACCTTGAAGCTATGGAGTATATACACATCAAGCCCTTGCTCTTTAAGGTAGCTGCAAAGAGAGGCAGACTGGAGCTGAGTACCGTAATTCGGACTTTTATACCATGTTACTACACAGATTTTCTTCATCAAACGACCTCCGTAAATATTATTGATAGATCCGATCTATATGATCGGTCAATCAGATCAGATCAAGCTTTCTAAGTAATCTTCTGACTGTCGGATCCTCAAGTATACTCTTCCGCTTATATAGTATAGCATAGCATATCATAAACCAGAAAGTGTTGTAATAAATATAGAATGAAAGATTGTCGATAATGCATTTATACGCTATAACAGCAAGGATAAGCAGTGCATACATATCATTGTTCTTTCTGCATCTGAGCATGGTAACCGTATTCAAAAAAATATAGGCACCAAAAAACAGCAGTCCGTATCTCTGCATCACCTGTATATACATATTATCGACATAGAAATAATTTGCCTTGACGTTGTTGGCTATCTCACCTGAATCTTCAGTTCCGAAACCGACCCATGGGATATCTTCTCCAAAAAGAGTAACTCCGTACTCCTTAAGCGAAAGATTTGCAAAATAAACTCTGTCCTCAGTAAAACGATTGAGTTTCTTCATCCACATGACCCTTCCGTCATAGGTAAGAGCAAATGCCAGAGAAATGCCAAATGCTATAATGAAGGAGAGGCAAATAAAAAATGTAATAGCCCTTCTCCTGCTGACAAAATCACAGCAGTATTTAAGCATGAACCCCATAACAAGTACAATTACAGATGATGCAAAGGCAAGCTTGGAATCAGTTTTAATAAAAATAAAAGCATTCAGTCCAAGAAGGAAAAATATCTCAATAAAATGCAGTTTTTCCTTTTTATAATATACCCAGAGGGCACTTATATTAAATGCAATAGTTGCCGGATTCAACGGGAAACGGAATCCAAGGAATTCTCTGTGCCTGCCATTAATTGAAACAACAGAAAGATTTCTGATTATATGTGCTTCAGCTGACAGTATGACAAATAAAAGTATAAAGAACATCATGACAGCACTGAACCAGGCTATCTTGCGAAAATCAATATTTCTCGCAGAAAACAGGAGTATTGGTATGATGCCTACCGTTGTAAAAAAGCCGCTGCTGGTATACGAAATTATCGCATACAAAATTATTGTAATGATAAGCGCATATTGCTGCTTTGTATTGTATTTGCTGCCCAGAAAAATTTCGCCTGCAGCAGCTATTCCCATGCACATAAGTATTATTCCCGCATATATAGCACCGCTTATATACTTATAATACAGCGAGGTACTCAATACCGAAAACAGCAGAAAAATCCCATATGCAGAAAAAAACGGAAGTTCCTTAACTTTTATCCTTATAGTGGAATCAAATAATCTCATTAATTATTTTCCTTATAAAAGGCTTTATATAAACTTATAAGCCAGATAATTCGATTTTCTTAACAAAGACAATTTTTTAGCAGCAGCAGAAGCCTTATAGATATCCGGATAGGATTCCTTGGTACGCTTCTCCCAGTCTGTTATGAGTTTCTTATTGTCTTTGCTCTTTTCAAGCTTGAGCAGCATTGCAACTGAATTGGAATAGTAAGCACCGGCTCTTTTGAGCATATACTTCTGATTCCTTGTATTGCCGACACCCTTGAATTCTGTATAGAAGGCATTTATCATATCGGCAACGTCAATTACCTCCTGATAATGCTTACGGATACTATTTACGCTGTTGCTCTGCTCATCACGGCCTATGCGCCAGTTGTAGATCACATCTCCGAAATACTCGATAGTTTTTACGCCGCTGAGCGAATACATTACAAAAAGCTGATCTGTATAGAGAGTGTGGAGCGGGAGAGGTCTGAAGCGCTTCTTTACTACCTCTGTTCTGAAGGCATATGCCCACATAGCTACCACAGGATTATTCTCAGCTTCATTTATGAGCATCTTCTTTCCGTCAAGAGGGCGGATGAAGTCATACATATCATGGCTTCCCTCTTCTTCTACAGCCTGAGCGGTATTTGTAACAAAGGCATCTGCGTCAGAAGCTTCCATTCTGCTTATAAGCGCAGGCAGATTCTCAGATGTGAACCAGTCATCGCCGTCAAGGAGCTTGAAATACTTTCCGTTTGCGTGTTCAACGCTCCATGTTACAGTTGAACCATAGCCGCCGTTCTCCTTGTGGACAGGGAATACGGTCTCAGGATACTTTTCAGCGTATTCATTAGCTATACTGAGGGTATCGTCATTTCCTCCGTCATCGATAACGAAGACCTCAAGCTTGTCCATGATCTCAGGGATCATCAGTGAATCAAGAGTCTGTCTTATATATTTGCCTACATTATAGGCTGCAATTGAAACTGTCAGAATTTTTTCCATGATCAACCCTCCATAGCTTTCATTATCTCAATGGTATGGGCAATACCTTTTCTTATATCAAAATCAGCCTTCCAGCCCAGCTTTTCAAGCTTTGAACCGTCGAGAACGGCCTTTGTAACCACGGAGAAGCCTGCTGCTTCTGTAGCCTCAGGTATATCAAATACCACCTTTGTTCCGACATGGTCAGCAATAGCATTAGCAAGATCCTTCAATGTGATATCGCAGGATTCAGTGGCGATATTGTATGCCTCGCCTTTTTCGCCTTCTGTCAGGCAATAGAGCACACCTGTAACAGCATCGGATACATAGGTGAATGAGTAGAACTGATTTCCGGCGCTTTTAAGCACGATGTCCTCGCCGTTTACTCCCTTTTTCAGGAACTGTGAGATCGCCTTTGTATCACTGCTTAAAAGAGTAGCTCCGAATGATCTTGTAAGTCGGGGAATAACAATATCCATATCGTACTGCTTGATATAAGCCTGACACAGAGCCTCTGAAACTCTTTTGCTCTCAGGATAGCCTGCACGAAGTGTATTGCAGTTGATATAGCCGCAGTAGTCCTCAGCAAATTTTTCAGTATCTCCCCTGTTTTCACCGTATATCTCGTTGGATGAGGCAAAAAGGAAGCGCTTTGCATTATGGCTGCGAGCTATTTCAAGCAGATTCTGAAGGCCTATAACATTTACAGTTATAGTGCCTATAGGATCTGTTGCATAAGCAACAGGATGTGTATTGCTTGCGGCATGGAAGAAATAATCCACATCGCCGTCTATTTTTATGGTATCAGCATTGCAGATATCACATTCAACAAAGCTGAAGCATGGATCATTCATATATTCCCTGAATCTTTCCTCTGCCTTGCGGATGCTTCTTCCAAGGGCAATGACCTTGCAGTTAAGTCCGTCAGCCTTATTTTTATGCATTATCACATCTGTAAGGAAGCTTCCGATAAGACCTGTTGCACCAGAAACAGCGATAGATGAGTTTCTGAGCTTATCCCATGTTATACCGCAGTCAGCTGCAGCTGCAACATCGTTCCTGTAAAGTTCGTTCTCCAGTAGTCTCATAGCGCACCTCACTTAAGCCATGTATCTTTATCAGCCTTTATATATGCCTTGAACATTTCCAGGTCATCCTTAGTGGTGAGCTTTATGTTCTTGTCAGAGCCGGCAGCGAAATAGAGGCGCTCACCCAGCTCCACCATCATAGTATTTGTGTAGGAGGAGCCATATATGCCTATCTCCTTCTCAAAGGCCTCGTGATAAGCAGAATCAAGTCTTCCGAACTTATACGCCTGCGGAGTAGAAACTCTTCTGAGTGTTTCTCTCGGAATATATTTTACAGTTGAGATATCGTCATCGATAACAAATATCTGCTCATTATATGGCATTGAAGTAACTGCATTGCCGTACTGCTGACATTTTACGATAACGTCAGAGAGAACAGCGTCCTCAACGAGAGGTCTTATACCGTCATGGATAATGATTATATCCTCATCAGAAGCCTTGCCTTCAAGGTTGTAAACACCGTTTCTGATGGATTCCTGACCGGTCTCGCCGCCTGATATTACCCATTTGAGCTTTGTTATATTGAACTGCTTTGCATATGCCCAGAGGATATCGTGCCAGCCGTCAATACATACAACTTCTATAGCATCTATCTGTGCGTGTCTCTGAAAGCTTTCAAGGGTATAGATAAGTACAGGCTTATCATAGACATTGATGAACTGCTTAGGGATATCCTGACCCATTCTGTGGCCGGAGCCTCCTGCAATGATAACTGCAATATTCATAACATTATTTCTCCTTTAATATAGATTTCAAAGATGCCAGCATTACCAGTGTATTGAACAAGAAGTAGCATACTGTGAACGCATCAGAAATATCAAACAGAACAGCAACCAGCATGAGAAGCTGAGCGCCGCCTGTAGTTGATTTCAGATTGAGGGCAATTGTCTTGACAAGGCCGAAGTTTGCACGGTCTGCAACATCATTTGCAGCGTCCTTTTCCATAAGTGTGGATATAGTCTTATGCATTATCAGTCTCGGGAAGAGAGTGAACAGTGCTGAAAGTCCTCCGAGAACGATATAGAAATCCTTCTCAAACGGAATGGAATCATCGAACAGGCAGTCAAAATGTGCTGCAACGATACCTATTGAAAAGAATGAAAGTGCAGAAGCGAGGTAACCGCTCATAGCGTCATAAACGCTGCCCAGCTTTGAGAACTGCTTTTTATATCTTGCCACATTTCCGTCAACTCCGTCCAGGAGATTCCAGAGGAAAAACATGAGCCATGCGATTATAAGTGCAAGCTTGCTGTCGGCAAAATAAAATACAAAGAATCCGATTATCTGCGGGATTATCGATATCAGCGAAATCGTATTCGGCTTGATATTGGTATAAAGGAACGGGATAGTGAGCACATAGGATATCGGTCTTCCTACATAAAACGCTAAAAGATCATTTTTAGCTGTGGCTCTCTTTTCCTTTGACATAGTTGCGTCTGCTATCTGCTTAGGTGTTATCATTTTCTCAGCTTCCTGACTTTAAAAATTTCTTTCTTTTACGTTCAAACATGATCGGTCTGAAGTAATTATATACAATAGATATAAGTCTGAGCATGAGTCTCTTAGGCAGCTTCAGACATATATTCTGACCTATCTTAGTCATCTTTCCCTTATTTGCGTCCATGAGAGGCGCATCTGCCCATGGAGTCATCTTTCTGTACTTCATAAATGCATCAAGATGAGGGTGTGTACTGCCCTTTTCCCATGGCCTGTACGGGATCATGAACAGTCCTGTATAGTGGACTATCTTAGGAGACTTTCTCGCATTGAGGTACTGTTCCTCACTGTAGGAATATCTCCTCGGCATTCTTAGAATATGCATCTCGTCATATTCCAGCGCAAAAACTATAGTGACTGTATTGTATTCCGGCGGAAGAATAAGTATCCTGCCGGCAAATATATGGTTCAGGATACTCTGCTCATTGAATACGAAATATCCTTTTTTCTCATAGATATAATCGATAAAGGTCTGCTTTATGTTATCCTCACGCCATTTTTTCAGGTTCATAAGGAGCATTCCTGAATTGCAGTAGGTGCCGTTTTTCGGAAGGTCTACCAGCTTTGCATATCTGCGGCTGAGACAGTCATCAACACCAGCAATATAGTTACCCTTGAAGTCGATATTCCATAGCTCAGTAAGATTGCCCTCAATAACTGTATCGGAATCAAGATAGAGCACTCTGTCAACATCCTCCGGAACAAGCTCTGTTATGAAAAGCCTGTTATAGCCGAAGCCCAGCCAGCCCTTCTTTGTGGTTGAAAGCTTTATATTCAGCCTTTCAGACCAGTTAGGCATGGGAACAAATTCAATAGTTCTGCCATATCTGGCTGTGATCTCTCTAAGCTTTTCCTTTGATCCGTCAGTCATATCTCTTTCTATGTAAAGAATATGAATATCATCAAAGCTCTTATTATTTTCAAAAAGCGATACCATAGATACAGCGGATACTTCAGCGAATTTATCGCTGCTGTGATATATTACCCACATATATTAAGCTCCTTACTATTGATATAATTTTTTAAGAAAAGTAAACTTTCCCGAAAGTGCTATAAGTACTGCTGAAAAGAGAACTGTGCATCCTGTTACCCAGCAAAGACCGATCTTCCAGCCCTTATCATCAAGCATGACAGTGAACACAGTTGCCGGCATAAGCTCAGGCAGTGCTGAAAGGAAAAGTCTTTGTGCAAGGAATATAGCCGTACTCATCTTTCTCATATATTCCGAAGCACCCTTGCTGATACCCGGCTGAGCGCTTATCACACACCAGTATACAGCAAATATGGTAAACGGGAAAAGCATAATTATGGTATTCGAGTTATTTGCGTCAGCTATTTTTTTAGAGACAATCGCCTCTGCAATAAATGCGCCTCCGAAAAACACCGCACCGCAAAAATACCTGTTAAATACAGGGTGATATTCGGTCTTATCGTGTCCCTGCATATATGCTGCCATTGCTCCGACTGCGATATACGGAAATCCATTGAACACACCGTTTCGTGTTGTAATAAACACGGTTTTGTATGCTGAAAGCAGCTGACCTGCCACAGGGATATCCTCGGTTATCGAACTATAGCAGTCGCCCATAGCTCCTATGAGACAGAACAATGCCGCAAAGCAGAACATTCCCTTATCTCCGAATCGTTTTCTCAGCAGAACAGCAATAACAGCTCCAACAGCCGTTGCAGGAAGGAACCAAATAGTATTGTAAGTAGAATAAACCAATGAGCGGTGTATATAGTCAAGCACCGCATCAGAAGTCGGCTTGAACCTGATCCAGGTTATAATACGCAGAAAAATATATATTGCCGACCACACACCATACAGCCGCATTATCTTGAAGCAATAATTCTTCAGAAAAGCTTTATGACCTGAGGGATCGCTGTTATAGATCTTTTTGAACAGGAAATAACCGCTGAAAGCGAAATACATAGGAACAGCAAGGATATATATTGATACTGCAAGATCAAGGCCCTTCGGGAGTTTTCCCTTTGCGTGTTCATTGAAGAAATGGCTGAAAAGTATCAGCAAGGCAAGAAATAATTTCAATATATCAATAAGTGTATATGATTTTTTAGTTACTGTACTCTGCATCAATATACTCCTATTATGCTAAAAACAGCTTCCGGTAATAATCCTCAGCCTTCTTATCACTATAGAGGAATTTGTCATCACCTGTTATGCTCCTGATAACCTCACTGTAATCAGCAATACTCATGTTTTTATTCATGAAATATGAAGCGTAGTTCGGGTTGCACTGATTTGAAGCAGCAATGAAGTATTCAAGATTATATCCCCATGGAAGTCTGCTGTGTATTTCCTTAAGGCATTTGTCCCATATCTCAAATGCAGGACGGATGTCATATGAAGAATTTCTGGTGGAATCAAGGTAATTGCAGAGCATTTCAAGATTGAGATTGCCTGCGCCTCTTCCCATACCATAAACACTTGCATCTATTACGATATCATGTTTGAGGCCAAGCTCAGCAAATGTAGTTGCATTTGAGAAGGCCTGCTGCATATTGTTATGGGCATGATAGCCTATCTTTATTCCGTCATCCACATACTCATCGGCTATTTTGGCATATTTGATGAGCTGCTCCTTAGTGAGCAGTCCGAAGGTGTCAACTATATATATAGCGTAGGGCTTAAGCTTACTGAAGCGTTCACACATTGCTGCATACTGGCTCTCGGAATACTGTTCGACTCTTGTAGGCTGAACTCCCAGATTATAGCCCTTATCAACAATCTGTGAAGCATACTCATAAGCCTCATCGATACATCTCATCCAGAACGAGTACCTTATAAAATCAGGACCATTCTCTGTTCTGGGAGCAAGAAGCTCCGGAGGAAAATAGTTTGCCATTTCCACCAGCACAGCATAAAGTGCTCCGTCACGCTTCTTTCCAATGATATCCGCAACCTGATCCACAGAATTGAATATGGATCTGTGTGGATGATAAGGCTCATCACGCATAAAACCGAGTTCGAGGATATCTGCTTTGAGCTCATCGAGCTTGTTCCTGATAAAATGGATATTCTCTTCGCCGAATTCCCAGTTATTAACATATCCACCGTCTCTCAACGTACAATCCAGAACACTGACTTTATTCATTAAAACTTATTTCCTTTCGCTGATGAATTCTTTTAAGTTGTTGTATATAACATTCCACATACGCTCTCCGTTCATGTCAGAAACGAATGAATTATGCGGAGTAATGATAACATTTTCCATCTGCCAGAGGCTGTTGTCTGACGGGAGCGGTTCCTCTGCAAACACATCCAAGACCGCACCATAAATATGTCCGTTCAGAGCAGCTTCAAGAGCTTTTTCATCTATTATTCCGCCCCTTGCGATATTGACAATGATAGAATCCTGCTTCATGCGGCCGAATCTTTCACTGCCGAACATCCCTCTTGTCTGATCGGTCAGCGGAAGCGTAAGTATTACTATATCGCTTGCTTCAAGAGCCTCATCAAGCCTGTCCAAAGGGAGCACCTCTCGGAATAGCGGCGAATCACATGGGAAGAGATCAACGCCTATGACATCATCTGTAAAAGCGCCGAAGCGCTTGGCAGTCTCCTGTCCAACGCTGCCTGCCCCTACGATACACACCCTGCTCCTGCTTAGCTCACGGATGTTTCTGTTTTTTTCCCATAATTGTTTTTTCTGGTTATCATAGAAAAAGCGGCTCTGCTTATAAAGCTGGAGTACACCGCTAACAGCAAATTCCGCCATAGGTATACTATATACTCCCCTTGCATTATAGAGCCGTATATTCTTTTCCTTGATGTGATCAAGCGGAACACGGTCAAGTCCCGCACTGAGCAGCTGTATGCATTTCAGGCTGCTGAATCGGTTTATATCGTGATTCACAAAAAGCCAGTTACATATAACTGCATCTATGTCCTGAACAAATTCACCTAATTCTGTATCTTCCCTTTGGGATAAAAAGATTTCATACCCCATATCCTCAAGAACAGATCTGCGCTCTTCATTAAGTTCAAACGAACCAGCTATCAATAACTTCATAGATTATTTCCGATCCAGAAAAACTTTTATTTCTTCATCCATTTCAGCCGGAATATCTCCTCCGCTGAGGAATATCTTACCGAAACGGCAGGTCATCTCCATACATTCATCTATGTGCCATCTTGGTCTCCACCCGAATACGGATTTCACCTTGCTGCAGTCAAGCTTGAGGAAATTTGCTTCATGAGGAGCATTAGCCTCGGCAACATTTTTCCATTTTGCCTCAGGTCCCCAGTACTTACAGAAGAGGTCGACCAGATCTCCTGTAGTAACGCAGTCGCAGTCATCAGGTCCGACATTATAATAGCCTGCAAAGGAAGGATCCTCATACTGCTTCTGGGCTATTGTAAGGTACACTGAAAGAGGCTCAAGAACGTGCTGATAAGGTCTTGTTGAGTACGGATTTCTCACGATAATATCAGTACTCTTCTGCATAGCTCTTATACAGTCAGGGATTATTCTGTCATTGGCAAAATCTCCGCCGCCGATAACATTTCCGGCTCTTGCTGTAGAAACGGCGACCGTGTTATCAGTGAAAAAGCTGTTCTTATAGCTGTGTGTAACAAGCTCAGAGCAGCTCTTGCTGTTTGAATAAGGGTCAAAGCCATCCAGCGGCTCATCTTCTCTGTAGCCCCAGCACCACTCATTATTGTGGTAAACCTTATCCGTCGTAACATTGAGAACGCTTTTCACGCTCTTTGAGAGCCTTACGCACTCAAGCAGATTGACAGTTCCCATAACATTGGTCTCGTAGGTATATCTCGGATCCTTGTAACTGTCACGGACTATAGGCTGGGCTGCAAGATGAAGCACGATCTCAGGCTTAGCCTCATCAAAAACACTTTTAAGTTTATCAAAATCTCTGATATCACCGATAACACTGTTCATTTTTTCAGCTACTCCCGAAATAGAGAACAGATCAGGTGAAGTAGGCGGCTCAAGGCTGTATCCGGTAACTTCAGCTCCTGCATTTATAAGCATCTTGCAAAGCCATGTTCCCTTGAAACCGGTATGGCCGGTAACAAGCACCTTCTTGCCTTTATAAAAACTGTTATCAAACATTAATCTTCCCACACTTTCCATGGAGCATTGTCTGTACTCCACATTTTCTCGAGCATATCCTTTTCTCTCTTTGTATCCATGCACTGCCAGAAGCCCTTATGCTTGTAGGACATAAGCTGTCCTTCCTCAGCAAGGCTCTGGAGCGGGAGTCTCTCAAATACGCAATCGTCACCGTCGAGATAATTGAATACCTGCGGCTCAAGCACCATGAAGCCGGCATTTATAAGTGCGCCGTCATTGCGGCTCTTTTCTCTGAACGAACGGACAGCATTGTCGCCGCCGACATCAAGGACACCTTTCTCCTGGGCCTGTATAACAGCAGTTAAAGTAGCGATCTTGCCGTGTGTCTTATGGAATTCTACCAGCTTTTCAACATTTACGTCACAAACAGCGTCACCGTATGTCATAAGGAAGGTCTCATTTCCGATAAACGGCTGTATCCTCTTTATTCTTCCGCCTGTCATAGTGTTAAGTCCTGTATCCACAACTGTCACCTTCCATGGTTCACAGTGCTGATTATGGATAAACATATCATTCCTGCCATTTGTGAAATCAAATGTTATATCGCTGTTATGGAGAAAGTAATCGGCAAACCACTCTTTAATAACGTGCTGTTTATAGCCTGCACATATCACAAACTCAGTAAATCCATAATTTGAAAAGCCCTTCATTATATGCCAGAGAATAGGCTTGCCGCCTATCTCTACCATAGGCTTTGGTTTATATTGTGATTCCTCGGATATTCGTGTTCCGAATCCTCCTGCTAACAGCACTACCTTCATCTTATACTCTCCTTATAGTTTATATCAGTAAAAATGCTTTCTCATATATCAGCCTTTCACGCTATGAGGTATATGTTTTTATTTCAATATATAATAGTATCATTACTGTAATATATTTTACTTTTTCA
>Ga0256871_1000501_pt1 | contig 16513 bp, 15 predicted proteins | sample RumenRJG_07RNA_FD_185439 | JGI IMG/M metagenome (GOLD analysis project Ga0256871, IMG submission 185439) | Metatranscriptome of bovine rumen microbial communities from Lethbridge, Alberta, Canada - Rumen RJG_07 (Metagenome Metatranscriptome) | ecosystem: Host-associated > Mammals > Digestive...
CCGTTTCTTCAAGAGGACCTTTGACGTAGTGGCTTCAGCTTGTGCTCTGACAGTGCTTGCTGTACCGATCGGAGTTGTTGCACTTCTTATCTACGTTGACGACAAGGGCAATCCGTTCTTCTCACAGGTCAGACTTACTCAGGACGGTAAGCCTTTCAAGATGTACAAGCTTCGTTCTATGTGCATCGACGCTGAGGCAAGATTTGCTGAGGTGCAGAAGGAAAACCAGTCTGACGGTCTTGCTTTCAAGAGTGATGATGATCCGCGTGTCACAAGGATAGGAAAGTTTATTCGCAAGACTTCCATTGATGAACTTCCGCAGTTCTGGAATGTACTCAAGGGCGATATGTCGTTTATAGGTCCCAGACCTCCGCTTCCGAGAGAGGTCGTGCTTTATACTCCGGAGCAGATGAACAGGCTTCTCGTAAAGGGCGGACTTTCATGTATCTGCCAGACTGAGGGACGCAGCGATATGGAGTTTGACAAGTGGGTCGAGGGAGATATCCGTTACATAAAGACTCGCAGTGCAAGGCTTGACTTCAAGCTTATGTTTAAGACAGCGGCTGCAGTTATTCTCCGCAAAGGAGCAAAATGATCATTAGCAGCACCATTATTGGTGCTGCTTTTTGTTGGGAGTATTTATCATTTTTATTTAGAAATATAGAGTACAAATTTTGTTCATTAGCCTTCAAAAATCGAAAAGTGTTGACATTTCGCGGATATACATATATAATGATAATATGCATTTAGTTTAAGAATACAAGTAGCATATTTGTGGATTTGTATACCTTCACAAAAAATGGCATTGTTTTTTATTTATACTTGACAAAAGATGCGCGGGTGTATTATAATGTATATTGCTGATGTGTTTTTTAAAGGGCTAAATCCCTTATGGAGTTCCGTATTTCACTTTTTCTGTATAATAAGGAAAATCACAAGTAGTGATGTGGCATTGAACGGAGTGATGAGGGTGTAGTTAATGTTTAGCATATCTGAAAACGTCTTTGATGCGTTTTATGTGAAAAAGTTTGACGAAAAACGAGTATGTGAAAGGCGGGCGTGCTTGACACAAGTTGTGCATAGTTTGACTAGCAATGAACGGATGGTCGGTTCATTTTTATGAGTTTATATATGATATAGCATGAACTCTATTTTGTATTTAGAAAGAGTGACGTTGTTTTATGGCTAAAACCAGTAAAAAAATTAAAGTCTGTTTAGTGGGCTCGTCAGGAGGACACCTGACGCATCTTTATATGCTGAAACCGTTTTGGGAGAATAAGGAACATTTCTGGGCAACTTTTGATAAAGAGGATGCAAGAAGTCTCTTAAAAGGCGAAAAGCTCTATCCGGTGTATTATCCGTCTAATCGCAGTATCAAAGCACTTATTATCAATACATATCGTGCAATTAAGATTCTGAGAAAAGAACGTCCGGATCTTATCATTTCTTCGGGAGCCGCACCTGCAATTCCGTTCTTCTGGATTGGTAAGCTGATGGGCGCTAAAACTATTTATATCGAGGTTTTTGATCGTATTGATAAGCCTACGATATCCGGTAAAATCTGTTATCCTGTGACGGACAAGTTTATTGTCGAATGGGAAGAAATGAAGCGGGTTTACAAGAAGGCTATCAATTTAGGTAGTATTTTTTAATATATAACTGCTTTGATGTAGGAGAGATGTAAATGATATTTGTTACAGTAGGCACACATGAGCAGCCATTTAATAGACTGGTTGAGTATATGGATATGTGGGCTTCTGAACATGATGAAGAAGTCATCATGCAGACAGGCTTTTCAACGTATGAGCCGAAGCACTGCGAGTGGAGCAAGCTATACCCGTATTCTCAGATGGTTGAACTCGTTAAGAAGGCGCGAATTGTGATTACACACGGTGGACCTTCGAGTTTTATTATGCCTCTACAAATTGGGAAAATACCGATTGTTGTTCCCCGTAAGAAAGAATTTTATGAGCATGTGAATGACCATCAGGTGGAGTTTTCTAAAGCTGTCGCAGAACGGCAGGGGAATATTATTGTTGTAGAAGCTGTCGACCAGCTCTCGTATCTCATTTCGTGCTATGATAAAATCGCAGGAGATATGAAAAACGATGTGCGGAGCAACAATGGGAAGTTTTGCAGTGAGTTCGAGCAAATCGTAAAAAAGTTGGTGAAATAATCATGCGTGCCCCCATAAAATCCACGAGATCTGATCGCCATCGCAACATTGTATGCGTGAATGCGAACGCCCCCCTCGAATTGGATGATTGTTCTTTCGAGACCAAAATAGGAGTTTAAGTGAAAATGAAAAAAGCAGTTATTGTCGGTGGAAGCAATGGCATTGGTTTGGCAATTGCGAAAAAGTTGATCGGGACTGGATACTATGTCAACATTGTTGATAAATCGGAGCCGGATTTTTCTTTGCAGAGCGTAGATGATCAATGCAAGTTTTTACAGTGCGATTTGGTAGATTTTGATGTGAGTGTTTTTGACCAGATGGCGGCAGATTTGGATGTGCAACTGCTATTCATCACTGCCGGATACGGCCGAGTGGCGGATTTTGAGTACTTTCACACTGCCGAGATCAAAAGAATGATCGAAGTCAATTCCATTGCAAGCCTTCAGATTATCAGGAAATTTTATCATCGAATCAAGGCACAGAAGCCGTTCTATTGCGGTGTTATGGGCTCAATCGCCGGGCTTATCAGTTCCCCGATGTTTTCTGTCTACGCTGCTTCAAAAGCAGCGGTTTGCCGTTTTACGGAGAGTGTCAATGCGGAGCTGAGTTGCAGCAAAACCACAAACCGCATTCTCAACGTGTCACCTGGTTCCGTCGGCGGAACAAGATTCAACGGTGGGAGCAATCAATTAGATATGCTGGAGCCGCTTGCTGAGGAAATCCTCAATCAGCTCTTCAGCGGAACAGAATTATATATTCCGCAGTATGAAACTGTATTTCGGGACGTCATTGCACGCTACCAAGCTGATCCGGTAGAATTCGGCCACAGCAGCTACCAATATAAACTCGAATCTGGCAGAACACAGAATGAACCGAAAGTCCGGATTGGATACCTTTCCGGCACGTTTGATTTGTTCCATATCGGGCATTTGAACCTGTTACGTCGCGCTAAGGCGGAATGTGATTATTTGATTGTCGGTGTGCATCCGAACGCATCTCATAAGGGGAAGGAAACATTCATTCCCTTTGAGGAACGAAAGGCGATTGTTGCATCTATCCGATATGTGGATAAAGTCATCGAATCCATGCCTGAGGATAGTGATGTATGGGAAAAGTGGCATTATACCAAGCTGTTTGTGGGCAGCGATTACAAGGGAACAGAACGCTTTAATCGGTATGAATCCTTTTTCAGTGATAAGGGCGTTGAAATCGTGTATTTCCCCTACACGCAGGGAACTAGTAGTACACAGCTTCGTGAGCGAATGACAAAAGATAACAGTTAAGAAGGAGTTCGCGTTTTGACATGGATATAAAAAAGGTAGTGAACAATCCAGCAATCAGAAAGACTCTGCTGTTCAGCTTCAAAGTGCTTTCTGCAATGAACCAGATTATACCGAAAAACAGCAGAACAATTATGCTATATGACAGCTTTAATACCAGAATAGAGGACAATACCCGTGTACTCTTAAATTATTTGGTGAACAATGGCTATCAGAAAAAGTATCACATAATATGTGCTATGCCTCGCAATAAATCCTACGATGAATATGAGAAATACGGTGTAAAGACGGTCGGCGCAATAGGTAGCATTCTCAAATATCTACGTTGTAAATATTTCTTTACTTCCTTTGGAAACACTAGGATTACGCCTTCACGTAGTCAGGTCGTTGTGAATCAATGGCACGGCACGCCGCTGAAAGCAATTGGGAGTCTCGGCGGTGACCATAAAGAGGAAAAACTGGACTACTTTACCTATACTTTAGCTGCTTCCGATTTCTTCAAGCCGATTATGGCTGATGCATTCGGATGCAGTAAGAAAAAAATCATGGTGATGGGCCATACCCGAAATGACCTCTTGTTCTCTGACAAGGAGGTCCTGTCGCAATTCAGGTTTGGCGAAGACTTCCTGAAAACAGTAATCTGGATGCCCACATTCCGAAATTCCAATGATAACAAGTATCATGACGGCAAAAGTACGGAAACCTGTTTGCCTATTCTTGATACCATGGAAGCCTACGAGCAGTTCAATGCGTATCTGAAAGAAAAGGGCATTCTGTTTGTAATCAAGGTTCACAATTATTCATCCGGATTGAACATCAGCAATCTCAGTAATATTAAAATCATTTCCAATGCCGATCTTGCTGAAGCTGAAGTCGAGCTTTATGAGTTGATCAAGGACTTTGATGCGCTTCTGACGGATTATTCTTCGGTCTATTTTGATTATCTTCTGCTCGACAGGCCGATTGGCTTCACGGTTGACGACTATGAAAGTTATTTAGAAAACCGCGGATTCGTTTTCCCGAACGCATTGGATTATATGCCTGGTATGCATATCAAAAATGCGCAGGAGCTTCGGCAGTTTGCAGATGATCTTGTACACGGAAAGGATGCATATGCTTTACAAAGAAAACATATCAAAGATCTGTCAAATAAATATCAGGATGGAAAATTTTGTGAAAGACTATTGAAATATGTGGGAGTTAGCAAATGAAACGGATTCTTGTGGTTATCTCAACTTCGTTTGTTCCATATGGTGGGCTCACGACGGTTATGATGAATTATTACCGTTCCATGAACAAAGAAGGTCTTATCATCGATTTTGCTTCCACCAATATTCCAGATGAAAAGTTGATTAAGGAGCTGAAAACAAACGGCGGCCATTATTATTGTTTGGGCTCTAGAAAAAATATCCTTGTCTACAGAAAAAAACTGAAAACAGTTCTCTGTAATAGCTGTTACGACATCATTCATGTAAATGCTAATAGTACAACCGCACTCCTTGAACTTAGCGTTGCAAAAAAATGTGGCGTAAAACACAGGATCATGCACAATCACAACAGCATTTGTAACAGCAAATTCCTGCATACACTGTTGAGCCGACCGTTCCAAAACAGTTATACAATCGCCATTGCGTGCTCTGATCTTGCAGGCGATTGGCTCTTTGGAAAAGACAATTATATCTTACTTAATAATGCGATCGACACTGAGAAATTCTCGTTTCATCCGGAATGGAGAGAAAAAATCAGAAGCAGTCTCGGTGTCACTGATGGTTATCTGCTCGGTCATGTCGGTAAAATCAACGAGCAGAAAAATCACACATTTTTGATTGATATTTTTGCTGAATTTGTCAAAAAATGTCCACGCAGCAAGATGGTACTAATTGGAGATGGACCACTTCGAAATGAGATACAGGAGAAAGTGAAGTCGCTTCAGCTGGAAAACGATGTGATCTTTGTGGGGATGGTTAGCAACGTTAATGAATATCTTTCTGCATTGGACTGCTTAGTTTTCCCTTCCAAGTGGGAGGGGCTTCCGCTTTCGTTAATCGAAGCACAGTCCACGGGACTGAAATGCGCAACATCCCTCAATGTCACAAAACAAGCCAATATTACTGGAAAAGTGGTGTATATTAGTCTTGACGAAGCACCAGCAGTTTGGGCTGACACTCTTTGCCGATTCAAGGACTATGACCGAGAAGCTGAATTTGCGGAAAATGCCAATCTGATCAAACAGCGCGGATATGATGTTCGCATCAATTCCTCCAGGCTCAGACAAATATATATAGAGAATTAGGAGTTGAATATGATAAAAGTCAGTATTGTTGTACCGGTATATAATGTTGAGAAGTATCTCAGGGAATGTGTAGATTCCTTGATCAGTCAGACTTACAGGAATACTGAAATTATTCTTGTGGACGATGGTTCAAAGGACAGTTCTGGTGCGATTTGTGATGAATATGCGCAGAAATATGATCATATTCAAACTATACACAAGCAGAACGAAGGGCTGGGGTTTGCACGAAATACAGGAATGGCAATTGCATCGGGAGATTATGTGTCTTTCATTGACTCCGATGACTACGCTGCCAAGGATATGATCGAAAATCTTGTTAAAGGGATTGAGGCGAACCAGGCGGACACTTGTATTGGCGGATTTAAAAAGGTAAATGACAGCAAAGAAATACTTTTTACAGAACAGTATGAAGACAGTGCGTTTGAGTATGCTGCCGTTCAGAATGACTTCCTCTTGCGGGTACTTGGTTCGGCCCCCGGAAAGCATGACTGTTTCCGGATGTCTGTATGGAATGCGATGTATTCTATGGAGATCATTCGAAAAAACGGTCTCCAATTTCCATCGGAACGCGTGATGATCTCAGAGGATATTGTATTTGATCTGATGTACTATCAGTATTCCAAAAAAGTTGTTGTAATAAACAATGCCTCATATTATTACAGGGAGAATCCCAATTCACTTACCACTACATACAAGCCCGGAAAGATTAACAAGGTCAATAAACTGTATGCTGCTGTCAGCAGTATGATTAGGAACTATTATTCGGAACCAGTTGAGGCATTATCCAGATTGCAGACGACCTATCTCATCAAGCTCAGAGGGTGCATTGCCCAAGAGAAGCGAAAACGTTCGGGTAATAACGGCAATACTGTGAGAAAGCGCATAAAGGAAATATGTTGCAATCCTGTCGTCCAAAAGATTGTGAATGAGTACAAGAATCAAAATCTGGAGTTCAAGCAGAAAGCATTTGTATTGCTCGTAAGTAAAAAATGCTCGCTTATACTATATATTCTTGGTGAAAGGGATATTTTTAATTAAGAATACTATGTTATTCGGGATTTGCATATCAAATGGCGACATTGGAATAGGATACGGCATGTAATAGGAGGGCTATGTCAAATGTTTCGATTAATTAAGCGGATGATACTGGGGCATAAAAGCAGCAGTGATGATTATATTTGCTTTCTCCGAAACAAAGGTGTCACAGTGGGAGATAATGTCATCATATATCGTCCTTTCAACACGAATATAGACACACAAAATCCACATCTTCTCAAGATTGGCAATGATGTCATGATGACCGGTCCTGTTACTATTTTGACGCATGACTACAGTTGGAGTGTGCTGAAGAAAAAATACGGAGTTGTGTTTGGCAAACAGCGCAAGACTGTCATCGGGAATAATGTGTTTATAGGTTGGGGCACAACCATATTACCAGGTGCAAATATCGGGGATAATGTTATTATCGGTGCAAATGCGGTTGTTTCCGGTAGGGTTGAATCCGATTCTGTATATGCCGGGAATCCTGCCAAAAAGGTCATGTCTCTCGATGCATTTTATGCAAGAAGAAGGGACAGTCAGCTCAAAGAGGCAGTTGCATATGTTTCGGAGTATAAAGCCAGATTTGGCGAGGAGCCTCCTGTTGAGGAATTGGATGAATACTTCTATTTGTTTACAAATTCGGATAATCTCGTCAATCTTCCGCCTCAGTTTGTCACAAAGCTCAAGCTGATGAATAATGATGCCGAATGCTGCGATTATATCAAGAATCATCAGAGTATGTTCCGGGACTATGCGTCGTTTTTGAAGTATTGTCAAGATTCGGAAACATAACAGGAGGTTTCATTGAGAATTAGATTGAATTATAAACTGTCCTACGGCAGTTTCTCATTGTATACGGTTGCCTTCATCATGTATTTTATCAGTTTGTTTATGGATGATCTTGCTTTGTCTTTCGGCCCTGTTGGTAAACTGATGCGATACCTGTCTTATGGTATGTTTTTCGTTGTCTCTTTAGCCAGATGTAAAACAGCCCGTGTTCAGCTGCTAACTGCCGCCTGTATTGTTTTTTCCATGGGATTGGCTGTGTTTACACGAGATATATATTACTGTGCATTTGTAATCATACTGGCAGCTTCGTATAAGCAAAATCCCAAGTCAGTGTTTCAAGTGTCTTTCTATCTGCTCTGCGTTTTGACAATCACAACTGTTTTGCTGTCGATAGTCGGCGTTTTTCCAAACCTAAATACAGCCAATCAAAATTACGGATCCAGACTATCGCTGGGTTTTTACCACAGCAATGTTCTGCCGATGGTTGTCTGTTATCTGATCGGTTACAGATTCATGATAAAGGGTAATTCAATAAAATACAGCGAGCTACTATTTTGGGGACTCCTGAGTTTGGGCGTATATCATATTTGTAAAGGCAGAAACGGATTAATCGGCTCCATCTTGTTGATTGTTGGATTTGTTTTCTATAAAAACAAAAACAAGTTCAAAGTTTTGTATTATGCCTCAATGTTTTCCACATTCTTGGTTTCGGTTATTCTTCTCATTTTATCATTTTTACAAGGTAAGCACTTGAGGATTATGTATATAATCAATAAATTTTTTACAGGACGACTTGCACTTGCATATCATCAAATTAATTCCACGGGGCTTCATTTTATAAACCTAATGAACAAAAACAGTTTCACTTCATTTGATACTTTTGTTTTAGACAGCGGATATTTGTATTTGGCTATTCATTACGGATTGTTTTTCACTCTGATTTATTCGCTTTTGCAAATAATTATAGCAAAAAAATACAAATATAACGCGATTGCGCTTTTGGTGTTTCTTGTCAACACTATCACAAATGCAATCGATAATGATTTGTTCAGTTATAATATGTTACCCTTCTTTGTTCTTCTGGCGGCAAACCTTGACGTAAATACAGCCGTCAGGGCGCTATTGAATAAGCTCCGTTTGACGGAGAAGAAAGGATTTAGAATTACAGACAGATGAGGTTTTCTATTATTATCCCTGCATATAATTGTGAAAAATATATATCAGCTTCAATAGAATCGGTACTTAGCCAGTCAGAAGATTCAAGAGAAATAATAATCATCAACGATGGTTCTACCGACAGAACAAAAAAGATTTGTAGCGACTACAGCAAAAAATATCCCTTTATCAAGCTAATCAATAAGGAGAATTCTGGCGTTTCTGACGCAAGAAATATTGGCTTGGAGAATGCGACTGGTGATTATATTCTTTTCTTGGATGCAGATGATGAATTGGCTGACGGAGCGTTAGAAACATTTGAACGTGTTGTTGAGAAAGAAAACAACCCCGACATCATTCTTGCTAATTATTGCATGAAGTTGAATGACAAGTGTAGAAACACAGGTGACATGTGCAATACCGTCATTGATAATAGGGATCATCACTTCGCCAGTAATGTTCTGGATTTTTACAGAGCACGAGATAACACATTCGGCAATCTGCGCACGATTTGGGCGAAAGCATATTCAAAAAAACTCCTGGAATCCGTCCGGTTCAATTCTCAATTAAAAATTGGCGAAGATATGTTGTTCTTCCTTGAATGCGTTTTTTTAGCAGTGCGCATCGTCTGTGTAAGTGATACGGTTTATGTGTATCGTATTCATGAAGCATCTGTGATGCAGTCAAAAAAATGGAAGAGGATTCATAACAATCTGGCATATTATGAGCTTGTCAAGGAAACCATTGAACGTTATCAGTATCAGAATGATCTCTTCGCACTGTGGTTGGAGATTTATGAATCTGAATGGTGTGATTTGATTGGCTCCGACTGTAGCTTTGTATTTAAATATTGGACACTATGCAAGTATCGGAAGGATGCGAATTTCCAAAAGTATTCTCACAGCGCACGAAATCTGAGCAAGGTTGAAAAAATCTATCTGACTTCGATTAGATATCACCTGATTCTTCTATGGATGTTGCTAATTCATGTGAAATACAAACGAACCAAAAAAAGATTTACTGCATAAAAGATTCTGGAGATAGAAGTATGGTTAAAATCGGTGTGCTTTCACTGTATTATAAGAATTATAATTATGGTGGATTGCTTCAAGCGTATGCCTTGATACATGAACTCAAAAAAATGGGATATGATGCCGAACAGATCAGCTTTGATTTAAGCACCTCACCGGCGGTTTTCAAAAAAACAAAGATTGAAAAACTAATGGCTGATCCCTTTGGTTATGTCTACAAAAATACCCTCGGCAAGTTGACTGCAAGAGTATTTCGCGATTCGCATGAAGATTTCATGGCACAAATAACAGCTGCCAGGCGGGAAACATTCCATTCTTTCATGGAGACTATTCCCCACTCCAAGGTTTATACTGGCAGCGATATTGTGTCATCAAATGACGTATATGACATTTTTATCTGCGGTAGCGACCAGGTGTGGAATCCGTCCTATCTGAGAAGCGAATTCTTGCTGGATTTTGTGCAGCCCGAAAAGAAGAAATATTCCTATGCAGCCAGCATCGGAAAGGATAAACTCAGTCCTCAAGAGATTGCGTATCTTAAAGCGAAAACTCAAGATTTTGAAGCGGTTTCCCTTCGTGAAAAGGCTTGTATGGCATTATTTGACAGAGAGACGACATGGGTGCTCGACCCGACTATGCTGCTGGACAAGAACGAATGGCGGATTGTTAGCAAAGAGTATCCAATCAATGGTAAGTACATTTTTGTCTATTTTTTGGGCGATACAAAGGAACACCGAACAGCCGTTATCGAATATGCAAAAAAACACAATTTGAAAATTGTCGCATTTCCGCATATTCTTAACCAGTTTAGGGAGTCTGATGACGGATTCGCGGATTATGAGATTTATGATGCTGATCCGGCTCATTTTTTATATTTGATCGACCATTCGGAGTGCGTGTTTACTGATTCGTTTCACGCAGCTGTTTTTTCTTGTATGTTTGAAAAACATTTTCTCGTGTTTGAGCGAGATTTCAAAGATAAGAAGGAAAGAATGAACTCAAGACTGATTAGTTTGCTTGGGTTATTGAATCAGACAGAGCGACTTTGCTCTGCAAATGATTTCTCAGAGTCTGTGCTGATGAAACCGAATGATGCCCTGCAGTCTGAAGCGTTTATGGAACTGCACCGCAGCTCTGTTGCGTTTCTGAGAGATCTCGGTTAGTAACAAGAGGGAGATGTGCCCACATTCAGATTTATTACTTCGGCAATAATATAATATGATCAGTTTGGACTAAAAATCAGGAAAGGACGCAACAGCGTTCTTTTGACGGATTTTCAAAAAGAAGAGCCAATTGTTTAATTGCCGAAGTAATAGGAATTCTTTTGATCAATCGGGAAAGGAGTTTATATGCGATTTGATCGAACAAAAAACGCTACAAGAAATATGTTATTCGGATTTTTGCTGCGTTTTTATCAGATTCTGATGCCGTTTGTAATCAGAACTGTGATGATATACTATCTTGGGATTGAATACCTCGGACTCAACAGTCTGTTCACATCCGTTTTGCAAGTGCTAAATCTGACAGAGCTGGGTGTTGGAAACGCAATGGTTTACAGTATGTATAAGCCCATAGTGGAGGACGATGAGGAGAAAATATGCGCTCTGATGAACCTTTACAGGACTTATTACAGGATTATAGGTTTGATTATTGCTGTGCTCGGCCTCGCGATCCTCCCCTTCATCCCACATATCATCAAAGATGATATTCCTGCAGACATCAATATTTATGTACTGTATCTATTTAACTTGTCTGCTACTGTTTTCTCTTATTGGTTGTTTGCTTATAAAAACTGCCTGCTGACAGCGCATCAGAGAACCGATGTTAGTAGCAAGGTGCTTCTGGTTACAAATACAGTGCAATACATACTTCAGATTTTGTCAATCTGCCTTGCACACAATTATTATTTGTTTGTCATTAGTAATCTGCTGATTCAAATTGCAAGTAATGTATGTACAGCACTAGTTGTGAACAAAATGTTTCCGAGATACAATCCCAAGGGGAATCTCAGTAAGATTGAAATTAGTGCAATCAATAAGAAGATTCGCGATTTGTTCACTGCCAAAATCGGTGCAGTGATTGTGCTCTCGGCGGATACCATTGTGATCTCTGCCTTTTTAGGCCTCAGCGCCCTTGCAATCTATCAGAATTATTATTATATTATCAATGCGATCATCAGCATCATCCTGATCGTTTTTACGTCCGTCACAGCCGGTATCGGAAATAGCATCATCACCGAGACAAAAGAAAAGAACTTTGCCGATCTTCGGAAATTCACATTTATCATTTCCTGGATTGCGGGTGTCTGCGCTTGCTGCTTTTTAAATTTGTTTCAACCGTTCATGATGATCTGGGTAAAAAAAGACGAACTTCTGCTGCCATTCAGCGCAGTAATTTGTCTGGTGATCTACTATTTTGTATTTGAGATAAATGCACTGTTGAATACATATAAAGACGCTGCCGGAATGTGGCACGAGGACAGATTTCGTCCGCTGGTGACTGCAGTTGTAAACCTCGGTTCCAATTTGGTGATGGTTCAGTTCTGGGGAATCTACGGTGTTATTTTGTCCACGGTGCTTTCTATGTTATGCGTCGGTATGCCATGGCTGATTCACAACTTGTTTACAACGGTATTTGAAAAAGAACACATGACGCAATATCTGAAAAAAATTGGTTTCTATACAGTTACAGTCGTGATTTCATGTGTGATTTCATATTGGCTTTGCAGTTATGTGAATGTGTCTAATCACTGGCTGACTCTTGTGCTGAACATGGCAATCAGTGTTGTTATATCGAATGTTTTGTTCCTGATTACCTATGCAAAAAGCCAAGAATTTCATGATTCTCTGCTTTTGTTAAACAAAATGCTTGGCGGAAGATTAAATAGATTTGTAAAGAAAGGGGCTGATTAAAGTGGAGTATCATTATACAGATGAAGTGAATACACTGATATTGATTTCTCTTTTGAAAGAACATCATATCAGAAAGATCATCGCTTCTCCAGGAACTACGAATATTTCATTTGTCGGTTCTGTGCAGTTTGATCCGTTTTTTGAGGTTTATTCTGCTGTTGATGAAAGAGCGGCTGCGTTTATGGCATGCGGTTTGGCGGAGGAAAGCGGCGAACCAGTTGTGCTGTCATGCACTGGCGCGACCGCTTCCAGAAACTATATTCCTGGATTGACCGAAGCTTATTACAGGCACCTGCCGGTCCTGGCAGTTACTTCCACCCAGCACGCTGGGAGAATCGGTAATTATGTGGCACAAGTTATCGACAGACGTGAACAGTTCAACGACATGGTAAAAAAAAGCATTCAGCTATATACACTTCATTCAGAGGAAGACAGACAGCATGCTGTCACACTTGTCAATGACGCTTTACTTGAACTGCATCATGGACAGAATGGTCCGGTTCACATCAATCTCTATACCACTTATTCCAACGGTTTTACTACGCAAGCACTTCCGAAATACAGGGTTATCCGGCGAGTGACAACCGATGACTTTCCGGAAATACCAGATGGGAAGATTGGCGTATTTATCGGCGCACATCAGTCCTTTAACGAAGAAGAAACTGCGGCAATTGATGCCTTTTGCGAGAGCAACAATGCAATCGTCATTTGTGATCAAGTCAGCAATTATAGGGGCAAATACAGATTTCTTGCTAGCCTCGTAAATAATCAGGGCATGGATCTTGGCATGAAACGATTTGATCTCATTGTTTATATCGGATCTGTCCACGGTGCATATATTAGCTTTTCCTCAAAACAACTGTGGCGCGTAAACAGTGATGGTGTAATCAGAGATCCATACAAGAATCTGACATGTGTTTTTGAAATGGAGGAGATCAATTTCTTCCGGCACTACACGGCAAAAAATGGAAGCGATGATCTGATCGTCAAGGCACGTGCTGCAGATGCGAATCTGCGTACAAAGCTCCCAGAGCTTCCCTTTTCCAATATGTGGATTGCTAAGGAAACTGCCGGTTTGATTCCTGATCATGCAATCCTGCATGTAAGTATTCTGAACACATTAAGAGTGTGGAATTATTTCGAGACAAAGGAAACAGTTCTTTGCTATACCAATTCGGGCGGATACGGTATTGACGGCTGTCTCTCTTCTTGTATAGGTTCTGCATTGGCAAATCCGGATAAAGAGCATTATTTTGTTGTGGGAGATCTGTCCTTCTTTTACGATGTTAATACGCTTTATCATTCTATCCCTGCCAATGTCCACATCCTTCTGGTCAATAACGGCGTTGGAACCGAGTTTAAAAACTATAGCCACAGGGCTTCTTATTTCGGAGATGATGCCGATCGGTTTATGGCGGCAAAGGGACACAACGGATTCAAAAACCCTGAATTGGTTCGCAGCATGTGTGCAGATCTGCATATCAAATATCTGTTTGCTGGCACCAAAAAGGAGTATCTGACAAACAGAGATGCATGGTTGGCAAAGGGTTCAGTGCCCGTTTTGCTCGAAGTATTCACAGATGATAAAAATGAGAGCGATGCACTGAAGCAAATGAATACTATTGTTGTGGACACCTCCTTGAAAGCCATGTTCTCCAAAACAAGGCTGTGGAAAGCAATGAAAAAAGTTATCCGAGGATAAGAATTATGGATCAAGTAAAGTATATTATTTTTTCTTCTGATTTAGCAGAATCCTCTTTTATCATAAAGCAGAAAAGCAACAAGGATATTGCCTGCATTTCTTGCCCAGATGCTCGTTCGGCAGTTTATCTGGCTACAGGAATCTGTGCACAGAACAAGGAAACTGTGATGGTTTGTGTGGATTCTGGAAATGCTTCACGAAGCGCCTTTTCTGGTATGACTGAGGCATACTACCGCCAACTCCCCGTGGTTCTTGTTACCTTCGGCAAGAAGTTGGATTACACAAAAGAGCTCGGTGATGTTGTATTCAGCCATTTCTGCGTAAACGACGCGGAGAAAATTAATGTATTGCTCTCTCAGTCAAAGCCTATGCACATTGAAGTTACCAGTGAAACACACAGCATTGTCAAATATCAATGCGTGAAACTTCAAAAACTGCTTCGCGAATCCCTTGCCAATAATATGTATTTATACATCGGGCAAGGGATTGAAGCCTTTGATCTATCTTATCCGTGTAAAGTCGTTTTGGGCGGTATGCCGGATTGCTATGAAGGCGCGTTGGCAAATGTGCTGGGAGCTTCCCTTGCCAAAAGGAAAGGACGTTATATCGGGCTGGTCTCGGAGGCGGAGGTCATCCACGATTTGAATACTCTGGGAAACATTAATGCCAATGACTTACTCTTTTTCATTGCTGTATGCAGGAAAAAGAATAATCTGCTACTGCATTTTGCGGAATCACTGTGTTTTGAAAGCGCTTCTGTCAAGAATGACGATTTGGATAGGCGGATTCTGCAGTCGATGATTGACAATAAGCGTAAGACGTTTCTTATGCTTTATCAGGAGGATTAAGATGGAAATTCTTGTCTTGGGCGGTACTGGTGCAATGGGCGTTCCGCTGGTCGAAATGCTTTCCGAGCAAAAACATCAAGTTTATGTGACAACAAGATCCGAAAAGCCAAATGAGGGGAATGTTGTTTATTTGCACGGCAATGCAAAAAACGATGCTTTTTTTTCTCAGCTTATGAAACGGAATTATGATGTGATTGTAGACTTTATGGTTTATAGCACCAATGAATTCCGAAACAGAGTACAGACTTTTTTGGACCATACAGACCATTATTTTTTCTTCAGCTCTGCAAGATGCTATGCCGATTCTGAAGTGCCGATCACAGAAAAATCAAGTCGTCTTGTGGATGTTTGCCAGAATGAAGAATACCTTGCTCTGGACGAATATGGCATGGCGAAAGGTAGACAGGAAAACCTTCTGTTTCAGTCAGGCAAACAGAACTGGACGATAATCAGACCGTATATTACTTATAATTCTTACCGCCTTCAACTTGGTGTTTATGAAAAGGAAGATTGGCTCAGACGCGCACTTAGCGGGAAGACGGTTGTGTTCCCGAAAGACATTGCTGAAAAGACAACATCTATGACTTTCGGTCCTGAGTTGGTTGGCGCTTTGGTAAAGCTGATTGGAAATCCCAAGGCCTTGGGGCAGGCTTTTCATATCACAACTGCAGAGTCTCATACATGGAACGAGATTCTTCAACTATATTGCAGAGTCATTAAAGCGCGAACTGGAAAGGCGCCGAAGATTCTCATGCCGGATGATTCCAGTGGATTACAGACAGCATGGAACAAGTGGCAGATAAAATACGACAGATTGTTCAACCGGACTTTTGACAATACAAAAATCGAGTCCGTAATCGGGAAATATCCGTATCATCCCACATTTGAGGGACTGGAAGAATGCCTAACGGCGTTCATCGAAAATCCGAGGTGGCTTGGAGTGAATGTGAAGTACGAAGCGTGGTGTGACAGACAAGCCAAGGAATTCACAACGTTGAAGCTTTTTCCGGGTATGAAGAATAAGCTGAAGTATCTTCGTTATCGCTTTTTTTAATCTACAAATAGACATCCAGTCGTACTAAGATTAAAATCAAGAGTGGAGTATATGAAACAAAAAACATCAGAAATGCTCAATATGCTGCATCAGGAGCATATTGTAAAGTATATGCAGACGCTGTCAGAAGCAGAGCAGCGTGAAATGGCAGTGCATTTGGCTGCGCTGGATTACTCTGTGCTGAGTGAGGGCGATATTGAGGAAAAGCGTGGTACATTCGCGCCGCTTTCAG
>Ga0256871_1000504_pt1 | contig 16509 bp, 29 predicted proteins | sample RumenRJG_07RNA_FD_185439 | JGI IMG/M metagenome (GOLD analysis project Ga0256871, IMG submission 185439) | Metatranscriptome of bovine rumen microbial communities from Lethbridge, Alberta, Canada - Rumen RJG_07 (Metagenome Metatranscriptome) | ecosystem: Host-associated > Mammals > Digestive...
AAATTGTTTTAGGACCGAAGGCATTAATCAGAAAGAGAGGAGAAAGATGCCGACAATTAATCAGCTAGTAAGAAAAGGTCGTGAGCGCAAGACGTCGAAGACGAATTCGCCTGCGTTGAAAGGATGTCCGCAGCGTCGCGGCGTCTGTGTTCGTGTCAGCACGACGACGCCTAAGAAACCTAACTCGGCACTTCGTAAAGTTGCCCGTGTTCGTTTAACGAACGGGATGGAAGTGTCCAGCTATATTCCTGGTGAGGGACACAACCTTCAGGAGCACAGTGTTGTGCTTATCCGTGGTGGTCGTGTGAAGGACTTACCTGGTGTTCGTTATCACATTATCCGTGGTACGCTCGACTCGCTCGGCGTGAATGCTCGCCGCGCTGGTCGTTCTAAATACGGCGCGAAGCGCCCCAAATAAGATAGCAGAAAGGAGAACATTCAGATGCCAAGACGTCGTGAAGTCATTAAGAGAGAAGTTCTGCCAGATCCTCAGTATCATGACAAACTGGTTGCGAAGTGCATCAACTCGCTCATGGTTGATGGCAAGAAGAGCACGGCAGAAGGAATTATGTATGCAGTTCTTGAGCTCATTGGCGAGCGCATGAAGAACAGCGAGGAGAGCAGCCTCGATATTTTCAAGAAGGCAGTGGACAATGCGCGACCTTCCGTGGAAGTCAAGAGTCGCCGCGTAGGTGGTTCGACGTACCAGGTACCAGTAGAGATTCGAGCGGACCGACGTACAGCGCTTGCATTTCGCTGGTTGATCGGCAATGCGCGCAAGAGACCTGAGAATTCGATGGTTGAGCGTTTTGCGGGCGAGCTTCTTGATGCGTACAACAACCGCGGTACGACGATCAAGAAGAAGGAAGACGTACACCGCATGGCAGAAGCGAACAAGGCTTTTGCGCATTATCGTTGGTAATTCCCGGGACGGGAATCGATTACACCTTAAGAACATTAGCACGTACTGGAATAAAGAAGAGTGATACAAGAGAAGCGGACGTGCGTTGAAAGTAGAGTAGTAAAGTGGGACGAGATGTAGAATTGCGCATGGTGCGCAACATCGGAATCATGGCGCATATCGATGCCGGCAAAACGACGACATCGGAGCGTATTTTGTTTTTTACTGGCCGTACTCACCGCATAGGTGAGGTCCACGACGGTGCGGCCACCATGGACTGGATGGCCGAAGAACAGGAACGTGGCATCACCATTACGAGTGCTGCGACGGTTTGCTACTGGAATCATGACGGCCGCCATCGTATCAATATCATCGACACTCCGGGACACGTAGATTTTACAGTAGAAGTCGAGCGATGTCTTCGAGTGCTTGACGGTGCGGTAGCAGTTTTTTGTGCGGTAGGAGGTGTACAGCCTCAGTCTGAGACCGTATGGCGACAGGCGGACAAATACCACGTACCCCGTATAGCGTTTGTCAACAAGATGGACCGAACGGGAGCGGATTTCAAGAGCTGCATAGCGCAGATGGATGCGCGACTGAGTGCGAATCCGGTAGCGGTACAGCTTCCGATCGGATCAGAGGACAGTTTCAAGGGTCTGATTGATCTGGTTGAGAAGAAAGCGCTTTACTTCAATGCCGAGACACTGGATACGGAGGAAGGAGAGATTCCTGCCGACATGGCAGACGATGTTGAAGAGTATCGTGAGAAGCTCATTGAGAAGGCGGCGGATTTTGACGAAGAGATTATGGAAGCTTATCTCGGAGGAGAGGAGATTCCGGCGGACAAGATTCGTGCAGCGATTCGCAAGGGGACGATTGCGATGGGAGTTACACCGGTTTTCTGCGGATCAGCCTTTAAGAACAAGGGTGTACAGCGCATGTTGGACGGTGTAGTTGATTACCTTCCGAGTCCGATTGATATTCCGGGGCCGAAAGTTGCGTCAGCGGATCTGTTTGCTCGACAGGAGCGAGGAGACGGAGACATCAAAGAGGAAGAGAAGCATGAGCTTGCAGTAGGTGACAAAGAGAAGTTTGCCGGCCTTGCATTTAAGCTTATGAACGACCCGTACGTAGGTCAATTGACCTTTGTGCGAGTTTATTCCGGAACGCTTTTAGCGGGGCAGTCAGTGGAGAACACGAACCGTCACCGAGGGGAGCGAATCGGCCGACTTCTTCGTATGCATGCGAACAAGCGAGAGGAGATCAAGGAAGCGCACACGGGAGAGATTGTCGCAGTTCTCGGCCTCAAGAACACTTCGACGGGTGATACCCTTTGCGAAGAGGGGCTTGATGTCGTCCTCGAAACGATGACGTTCCCTGAGCCAGTTATCAACATGTCAATCGAGCCTGAGACGCAGGACGACGTGGACAAGCTTGGTATTGCGCTTCAGAAGCTTGCGTTTGAGGATCCGTCCTTCAAGGTTCACACGGACCAGGAGACGGGCCAGACGGTTATTGGTGGTATGGGCGAGTTACATCTCGACATTATTGCCTCACGTCTGAAACGTGAATTCAAAGTGAATTGTCGTGTAGGCCAGCCGCAGGTAGCGTATCGCGAGACGATCACGAAGCCTGGGGAATCGAACACGATGTTCAAGCGCCAGTCTGGTGGACGTGGACAGTACGGGCACGTTGTGATTCAGCTGACGCCTGGTGAGCCTGGATCAGGCATTACCTTCGAATCGAAGATCGTGGGTGGTGTCGTACCACGCGAGTACTGGGCAGCAGTAGAGAAAGGTGTGAAGAGCGCAGCCGAGACGGGTGCGATGGCAGGATATCCTGTAGTGGATGTTCATGTTGATCTGGTAGACGGATCGTATCATGAAGTTGACTCGAACGAGATGGCATTCCAGATTGCTGGATCGATGGCATTCAAGGACGGTCAGAAAAAATGTGGTCCACAATTACTGGAACCTGTTTTTGATGTTGAAGTTGTTACGCCAGAGGCGTATATGGGCGACGTCATTGGCGACCTTAATAGTCGTCGCGGCCGCATCCAGGGAATGGAAGCGCGCAGGAATGATCAGGTGATCAAAGCGTCTGTACCACTTTCCCAGATGTTCGGTTATGCAACGATCCTTCGCTCCATGACTCAGGGTCGTGCAAGTTATACCATGCAGTTTAGATGTTACGAACCGCTTCCGGCGAATCTCTCAGCGGAGCTCGTCGAAAAGTACGGTCAGAAAGCTAATTCATAAGCAGAACTTTGTTCTTTGTAATGAGGAGACCCAACAATGGGTGACAGAATTCGTATTAAACTGAAAGCATATGACCACAGACTGCTTGATGCTTCAGTTCAGGAAATTATCAGTGCTGCGCAGCGTACTGGCGCGAAAGTAGCCGGCCCGATTCCTTTGCCTACCGCGGTGAGTCGTTTCACCGTATTGCGCAGCCCCCACGTTGACAAGAAGAGCCGTGAGCAGTTCGAGATCAGGACGCACAAGCGTCTGATTGACATTGAGACGAACGAGCAGACGGTCGATGCATTGATGAAATTGGATTTGTCCGCAGGCGTAGACATTAAGATTCGCCTTCGCGACTAATTGAGAAGCGCAGAAGCATATTAGACAGTGTTAAGCTGCGAAATTAACGGAGAATCGACATGAAATTGGACTTGTACAACCTGACCAACGAAAAAATCGGTGAGGTCGAAGTGTCTGATGAGGTATTTGGAGCGGAGGTTCGCCCGTATCTTCTCCACGAGATGGTGAAGATGCAGTTGGCCAATCGCCGACGTGGTACCCACAAAGGCAAAACGAGATCAGAAGTGAGCGGTGGCGGCAAGAAGCCTTTCAAACAGAAGGGCACGGGTAATGCCCGACAGGGAACGACGCGCGCGCCCCACATGGTCGGCGGTGGCTGGGCGTTTGCGAGACGCAACCGCGACTACAGCTATTCCATTAACAAGAAGAAGAGCCGTGCAGCACTTTGCAGTGCACTGAGCATGGTAGCGAGCGAAGGTAACATCAAGGTTATTGATGCATTTGATCTTTCGGAAATCAAGACGAAAGTGGCAGTGAATGCGCTTAACAAACTTGAGGTTGCCCGTGCATTGGTCGTTGATTGCAAAGCGAACGACAGTGAAGAGAAGATCACGACGCTGAACAATGAGAATCTTCGTCTGAGCGTGCGTAATCTTCAGAACTACAAATACCTTCGTCCGGAAGGTGTGAATGTTTACGATGTTCTGCATTACGGCAGTGTTGTTGTGACGCGTGAAGGTCTTGAACGTCTTGAAGCGAGGTTGAAGTAATGAAACGCATTGAAGATGTCATTCGACGCCCAATCATCAACGAGAAATCGACACTGCTTCGTGACGCTGGCAATCAGTACGTTTTCGAAGTTGATCTTCGTGCCAACAAGCAGGAGATTATTGAAGCGATTTCCGTGCTTTTTGGAGTTAAAGTTAATGCTGTGAACACGAGCATCGTACCGGGTAAAGACAAGCGTTTTGGACGTTATGTTGGTCGTCGTAACAAGTGGAAGAAAGCGGTTGTTACGCTTGCCGATGGTGCAGTAATTGATTTCTTTGACAAGCCCGAAGACGTTGTAGATTCGGCAGAAGCCTAGTTTGGCGAACAACTCAAGGAAGGTGAAAAATGTCTCTGAAGAGTTTTAAACCGACATCGGCTGGCCGCCGTTTCATGACGGTTCTGTCCAGTTCAGATGTTACGAAAGATCGTCCTGAGAAGAAACTTGTTGCGAAACTTTCGAAGACGGGCGGTCGCAATAATTATGGTCGTATTACGTGTCGTCATCACGGTGGCGGTCACAAACAGCGTTATCGTATTATCGATTTTCGTCGCAACAAAGTGGGCGTTCCTGCGCGTGTTGTAGCGATTGAGTACGATCCGAACCGCACATGCCGCATTGCACTTGTATGCTATGCGGACGGTGAGAAACGCTACATTCTGGCACCGGAAGGTCTTGAAGTTGGAATGCAGGTTATTTCGAGTGCACATGCAGATATCAAGGTTGGCAACAGCCTGAAGCTGAAATACATCCCGCTCGGAACAGAAATTCACAACATTGAACTTCGACCTGGCAAAGGTGGTCAGTTAGTTCGCAGTGCCGGTGTTGCAGCGCAGCTGATGGCACGAGAAGATGGATATGCTTTAGTGCGTATGCCTTCTGGTGAACTTCGCAAAATCAATGTTGAATGCCGCGCCTCAATCGGTCGCGTTGGTTTGAGCGAGCACAGCAATGTATCGCTTGGCAAAGCCGGTCGCACGAGATGGCTTGGTGTTCGTCCCTCCGTTCGTGGCGTTGTCATGAACCCTGTAGATCACCCGCACGGTGGTGGTGAGGGTCGTACGAGTGGTGGTCGTCACCCTGTTACGCCCTGGGGTATTCCTACCAAGGGTAAGAAAACGCGTCATAATAAGGTCAGTAGTAAATTTATCGTCAAAAGACGCAGTAAATAGTTGAGGAGACTATTCAATGCCACGCTCAATTAAGAAAGGTCCTTTCGTTGATGATCATTTGATGAAGAAAGTCGAAGCCAACGAAGGAGCATCCAAGAAAGTCATTAAAACATGGTCACGTCGTAGCACTATTCTTCCCGAGATGGTGGGTATGACATTCGCAGTTCATAACGGTAAGAGCTTCGTTACGGTATTTGTAACGGAAAATATGGTCGGCCACAAACTGGGTGAATTTTCTCTTACGAGAACGTTCCGTGGACACGCTGCAGACCGTAAAGTTGCTAAGCGCTAGAACGCATATGGAGTAATAAGATGGGAAAGCCTTCTAAGAAGAACGAACATCATAGTGTCAATCGCGTCAGCGCGATGACTGTGCGTCTTGCGCCCCGTAAAGCACGAATCATCGTCGACATGATTCGCGGCAAAGGTGTTTACGACGCATTGAGTGTACTTCGTTTTACCGAGAAACGTGGTGCACAGATCATAGAGAAACTGATTGAATCCGCACTGAGCAACATCGAGAGTGCTGGGAGCATGGATATTGATTCTCTGCTCGTCAGCCGTGCATGGGTGAACGAAGGTCCGACGCTTCGTCGTTTTATGCCGAGAGCTCAAGGTCGTGCGACGCGCATTCGCAAGCGCACGTGCCACATTCATTTGGAACTTAACAACCCCCGCGGAGCTCAGTCGAAATCCGCTGGTCAGGAATAGTCTGGAGGTGAACCTTGGGACAGAAAAGTAATCCGACAGGTCTCCGTATTGGCGTAATCAAAACCTGGTCTTCCAAATGGTACGAGGAAGGCAATTATGCCAAGTGGCTTAAAGAAGATCTCAGCATAAAGAAATTCATCAAGAACGAGTATTACAGCACTGGCATCAACCGCATTGAGGTTGAGCGAGCTGCCAACAAAGTGAAGGTGAGCGTATTCACGTCGAAGCCTGGTGTCATTATTGGCAAGAAAGGTAAAGATGTGGAAGAGCTCAAAGCGAAACTTCGCAAGCTTACGGGCAGTGATGTTTTCCTTAACATCCAGGAACTCCGTAAAGCCGATATGGATGCCCAGCTTGTAGCAGAGAACGTTGCGCGTGATCTTGAGCATCGTATCAGCTTCCGCCGTGCGATGAAGAAGCGCGTTCAGACAGCATTGAAACTCGGAGCGAAAGGTATTCGAGTGAACTGCTCTGGCCGTCTTGGTGGTGCTGAAATGAGCCGTATGGAATGGTATCGTGAAGGTCGTGTACCTCTTCACACGCTTCGTGCTGACATTGATTATGGTTTTGCAGAAGCGAAAACGGCTTATGGAATTATTGGCGTCAAGGTATGGATCTTCAAAGGTGAAATCCTTGGTGATCCCCTTCGCGTCAAAGCCTAAATCAGCATGAAAAAATGCTTTGACAAAAAGTCAAAGACGTTATAATATGAATCCGTTTGAGACTCTGGTGTTATGCCAGAGTCTTTTGTGCGGCTATAAGATTACAAAATAAGCGTATAGGTGTGCCTGTGCGTAGGAGCAGACAATGTTAAGTCCTAAAAAAGTAAAATGGAGAAAAGTTCAGAAAGGAACTATGAGAGGCGTCGCCTATCGTGGTTCTGATGTGAGCTTTGGCGAATTCGGTCTTATGGCGACCGAACCTTGCAGAATTACTGCTCGTCAGATTGAGGCAGCACGTGTTGCCATGACGCGTTATGCGAAGCGTGGTGGCAATATTTGGATCCGTATATTCCCGGATAAACCCGTTACCCAGCACCCTGCAGAAGCTCGTATGGGTAAAGGTAAAGGCAATCCTGAATACTGGGTCGCAGTTGTCCAGCCTGGCCGAATTCTTTATGAGATTGATGGTATTCCTGAGGATGTAGCTCGTGAAGCCTTCCGTCTCGCCTCGAATAAATTGCCTTTGAAAACAAAATTTGTTTGTCGGGAGCGTATCTAAATGAAAGCGACAGAATTGAAGGATAAAAGCATCACGGAATTGCAGTCGATGCTCGAGAATAGCCGTCGTGATTATTTCAAGCTGAAAATGCGTCAGATGACTGGTCAGCTCGAAAAAGTCTCTGATATGGCGAATCTCCGCAAAGATATCGCGAGACTGAAAACCGTGATTCGCGAGCATGAATTGAGAGGATAAAATGGAAAGTGTAAAGCGTGGTAGCCGTAAGACCCGTGTCGGTACGGTTGTAAGCGACAAAATGGAGAAAACGATCGTCGTAGTCGTTGAACGTCGCGTTCTTCATCCTGTTTACAAAAAATATGTAAAGGGCCGTTCGCGTTATATGGCTCAGGATAGTGAGAATACTGCGCGCGTGGGAGATCATGTTCTGATCGAAGAGACGCGTCCTATCTCCAAGAATAAATGTTGGCGTTTGAAAGAAATCATCAAACGCGCGCCTGTGTTATAAGCAATTTTTAGAATGGGGAATTAGCCGTGATTCAGATGCAGTCAGTCCTCTCGGTTGCAGATAACTCGGGAGCTAAAAAAGTTCAGTGTTTTAAAGTTATTGGTGGATCCAAAAGAAAATACGCTGGTATTGGTGATATCATCGTCGTTTCTGTGAAGGATGCCATTCCGAACTCCAAGGTCAAAAAAGGTGATGTTCAGCACGCAGTTATCGTAAGAACTGCGAAAGAAATTGCCCGTAAAGACGGCAGCTACATTCGTTTTGATGAGAACGCTGCTGTTCTGATCGACGCTCAGAAGAATCCAATTGGAACGCGTATCTTCGGGCCGGTCGCTCGCGAACTCCGCGGAAAAGGGTATCTTAAAATCATCTCGCTTGCCCCAGAAGTTCTCTAATTACGGAGTATGATATGAAGATCAAAAAAGGTGATGTTGTCATCATTCTTTCGGGAAAGGAACGGGGCAACACGGGGCGCGTTCTTCGTGTTGATACAAAAAGTGATCGCGTATTTGTAGAAGGACGCAATATTGTAAAACGTCATCAGCGTGCAAATGCGGCGGGACAGGAAGCTGGTATTATTAGTAAAGAAGCCGGCATCCATGTTAGTAATGTAGCTCTCTATAGCGAAAAATTGAAACGCGGTGTACGAGTCTCTGCTCGCTATGAAGGTAAGGATAGTGCCTTGTTTTCTACAAAGGCCGAGGCACTCAAGAGTTTCGGTGAGCCGGTCGCTCGCATCAAGAAGGTGCGTTACTGTGTTAAGACTGGCGAGATTTTTGAATAAGTCTGATTTAAAAAGCAGGAGGAGTCTGTGACTCGGCTATTTGATCGCTATAAGAACGAGGTTGTCCCGGCGCTGAAAAAAGAGTTCGGATATACGAACCCTATGGAGATTCCTCGTGTGGAAAAAGTTGTCCTCAACGTTGGCGTTGGTAAAGATGCGTCTGGAAATTCCAAGCTTATTGAGGTTGTTACAAATGAACTTGGTGCTATTACGGGTCAGAAACCTGTAGTCACCAAAGCAAAGAAATCCATTGCTTCGTTCAAACTTCGTCAGGGTATGCCTATTGGCGTTATGGTTACGCTTCGTCGTGACCGTATGTACGAATTCCTTGATCGTTTGATGAACGTAGCCCTTCCCCGTGTACGTGACTTCCGTGGCGTAAGCGACAAAGCGTTTGACGGCAAAGGAAATTACACGCTCGGCATTAAAGAACACATTATTTTCCCGGAAGTTCAGCTCGATAAAATTGAGAAAGTCTACGGCATGAATATTTGTGTTGTTACCAGTGCACGTACTGATGAAGAGGCTCGTGCGTTAATCAAATTGTTAGGTATGCCTTTCAAGAAGTAGGAGGTGCATTGTGGCACGTAAAGCAATGATTGAAAAGCAGCAGAAGAAGCCTAAATTTAGCGTTCGTGCTTATACGCGCTGTTCTGTCTGCGGTCGTTCTCACGCATATTTGAAAAAGTTTGGTCTTTGCCGTATCTGTTTCCGTATGCTCGCTCTCAAGGGTGAGCTTCCCGGCGTTACGAAAGCCAGCTGGTAGGTTCTAGAGAGGAATAAAGCTTATGATGACAGATCCTATTGCGGATTTGCTTACGCGAATCCGTAATGCCCAATTAGCAAAACACGATAAAGTTACTGTCAAAACATCCCGTCTTCGTAGTGAGATCCTTCGCATTCTGAAAGAAGAAGGTTATATTGCTGACTACAGTGTGACGGGTGGTCCGATCGCGGTTGCTGAAGTTTCCTTGAAATATTATAACAATGACCCCGTCATTCGTAATATTTCTCGCGAGTCAAAACCTGGTCGTCGCGTTTATGTAAAACATCATGCCATTCCCGATGTTCTCGGTGGTCTTGGTCTTTGCATTGTTTCGACGTCACACGGTGTTATGAGCGGTAAAGACGCTCGTGCTCAGAAGCTTGGCGGCGAATTGATCTGCACAGTTTATTAGTACGAGGGTGAATCATGAATAATGAAAACTTTAAACAATCGCGTATTGGTAAAGCTCCTGTCGCGATTCCTGCTGGAGTTGATGTCAAAATCAACGGCAGAACGGTTGCGCTGAAAGGACCGAAAGGCACGATTGAACGTACGTTTCACCCTAGCGTAGATATTAAGCAGGATGATGGTAAGCTCGTTGTCGTTCTTAAAGAACTTGACAATGAAGGCCGTGCTCTCAGCGGTCTCTGCCGTTCACTTCTTCACAACATGGTCGAAGGTGTCAGCCGCGGTTACGAGCGTAAACTTGAAATCAATGGTACCGGTTACCGTGCAGAACCTCGTGGTAAAAACGAGATTCTCTTCAACCTCGGTTACAGCCATCCCATCGTTTACGAGCTTCCCGATGTTGTTACTGCTGAAATAACGAAAGACAATAAGATTATTCTTCGTAGCGCCGACAAAGAAGTCATCGGACGCACAGCTGCCGAGATTAGATCTTTCCGTAAACCTGAGCCCTATAAAGGCAAAGGTATTAAGTATGCTGAAGAAGTTATTCAGCGTAAAGCTGGTAAGACTTCTGGTAAGTAACTGCACGAGGAGTAAAGTACAATGGTTTGTAAAAGTATTAAGAAAACTGCACTCCGTGTTCGTCGTCAGAAGTCAGTGCGTCTCAGTGTTCGCGGTAACAGCGATCGCCCCAGACTTAGCATATTCCGTAGCGGCAAACACATGTATTGCCAGGTAATCGATGATGTTACCGGTACGACTTTGTGTGCTCTTTCAACACTTAATAGTCAGGTAAAAGCATTAATCGAGGGCAAAAAACCTGTTGAACAGGCGAAAATTCTCGGTGTTGAGATGGCGAAGGTTTGCCTTGAGAAGTCAATTTCCAAGGTTGCGTTTGACCGTAATGGATTCATTTTCCATGGTCGTGTCGCGGCTGTCGCTGATGGTGCTCGAGAAGGTGGATTGAATTTCTAGCCAGGTTATGCCTCTGCCCCCAGCGACAGAGGCGCTATTAAAGGAGAAAAAGCGTGACAGCTGCTCGAGTTTCTAATGAAAGTGAACTGATCGAAAAGGTCGTCTATATCAACCGTGTTGCCAAGGTTGTTAAGGGCGGCCGTCGTTTTAGTTTTGGTGCTATTGTTGTTGTTGGTGATGGCGATGGCCACGTTGGCTATGCCCATGGAAAAGCCGGTGAAGTTCCTGAAGCGATCAGCAAAGGAACGGAACGTGCCAAACGTCTCATGTCCAAAGTTTCCATCATTGATGGTACGCTTCCTCATGAAGTTGTTGGCAAGTACGGTGCATCTAAAGTCTATATGCGTCCTGCTGGCAAAGGTACCGGTGTTATCGCCGGCGGCGCCGTTCGTGCCGTTCTGGAAGCATGCGGTGTAGAGAACGTTCTCTCCCGTGCCTATGGTTCCACTAATCCCCACAACCTTGTTCGTGCTACCATTGATGGCCTCAAAAAACTCCAGAGCCGTGAGAGTTATATGGCCAAATTAGGCAAGTCCGTTGACTAGTTGAGTAGGATAATATGAGTAAAATTAAAGTTACGCGCACGAAAAGCAGCATTTGCCGCATCGATGTGCAGATTGAAACGCTCAAGCATCTTGGGCTCCGTAAAGTGAATCACTCTGTTATCCTTGAGGATAATGCAGTCGTTCGCGGAATGATTAAAAAAGTTGAACACATGGTGAAAGTTTCGCCTGTTAACGACTAGCGGAAAATATAAGAGGTTTTTGCAATGATTAATTTGAGCAATCTTTCACCTGCTCCCGGCAGCACCCACTCCAGGAAACGTCTTGGTCGTGGTACCAGCAGCGGTCAGGGTAAAACGGCTGGTAAAGGCCAGAAAGGTCAGAATTCACGCGCCGGTGGTGGCGTCCGCGTCGGTTTTGAAGGCGGTCAGATGCCCTTGAGTCGTCGTTTGCCTAAACGCGGCTTCAAGAACATTTTTGCTAAAAACTTTGCCGTTGTTAACGTCTCTGATCTCGATGTCTTCGAGGTCAATTCCGTCGTTGACATCGTTGCCCTCCGCGACAAACGTCTCGTTCGCGGAAACGTCGATGGTGTTAAAGTCCTCGGTAACGGCGAAATTTCAAAAAGTCTGAAAGTCATTGTCGATGCTGTTAGTGCATCTGCTCGCGAAAAAATTGAAAAAGCGGGTGGCAGCATAGAGGTTTGTGGTGGCTAACGGATTTTCAAACATGTTTAAAATCCCCGAGCTGCGCAATCGTATCTTTTTTACGCTTGCGCTGCTTGCGGTTTATCGCATCGGTTGCTTCATAACAACGCCCGGTGTTGATAGGGTCAAAATGAATTCCCTGTTCGGTGGTGATCAGGGAATGATGTCCCTTTTCAACTTCTTTTCCGGTGGTGCTCTGGAGCAGATGTCGATCTTTGCCCTCGGCATTATGCCGTACATCAGCGCTTCCATTATCTTCCAGCTCCTGGGCGTCGTCGTTCCAGCCGTTGAAAGAAAACAAAAAGAAGGTGATGCCGGTAGACGCGCTATCAACCAGTGGACTCGTTATCTCACCCTCCTGATTTCCATCATTCAGGGTGCCTTCATGTCCACCTACCTCATCAAACTTTCTACAAGCGGTGAAGTCCCTGGCCTCGTGACGATGGGCAATAGCATGGGATTTACATTGTTGACGATCCTCTCGCTTACAACCGGAGCCGTATTTATCATGTGGTTGGGCGAGCAGATCAATGATCGCGGTATCGGAAACGGCATTTCGCTCGTTATTTTCGCCGGTATCGTCGCTCGTCTGCCTAACGCTTTGTACTCACTGTACGAACGCGCACTCGGTGATTCTACCGGTACTATTGGCCTCTCGATGTATCAGGTCCTGCTCCTCGCAGTGATCGTAGCCGTTACCATTGCTTTCATCTGTTTCTTCGAAAAAGCTCAGCGAAGAATTCCCATTCAGCACGCAAAACGTATGATCGGCCGCGAGGCTTTCTCCGGTCAGACTTCGTATCTGCCCCTGAAATTAAATACAGCCGGCGTTATACCGCCTATCTTTGCCAGCTCAATCCTCATGTTCCCTGCAACCATCGCTGGTATGTTCGAACATGTGACGTGGCTGCAAGGCCTGCGCGCTGCATTGATCCCCGGTGACTGGCGCCATATCCTCTTCTATGTTCTCCTTATCGTTTTCTTCTGCTTCTTCTACACCGCCGTTGTCTTCAACCCCGTAGATGTCGCTGATAACCTTAAGAAGAATCAAGCCAGTATCCCCGGTATCCGTCCGGGTAAAATGACCGCTGATTACATCGATACCGCACTAAGCCGTATCACCGTCGTCGGCGCAATCTATATCTCGGCTGTATGCGTTCTCCCTGAAATCCTCACAACGAAATTCCAGGTGCCGTTCTATTTCGGTGGTACTTCCCTGCTGATTGTCGTCGGCGTTGCGCTTGATACGGTTCGCCAGATCGAAGATCACTTGACGAATCGTCATTATGAAGGTTTCAATGCACCTTCTTCTCGCCCCCGCCTCAAACGCGGTTAGGTTTTAAATAGGTCAGAGCATGAAAAAACGCGTTATTTTGTTGGGCCCTCCAGGTGCCGGAAAAGGTACTCAGGCCATGAGACTCACGGGCGCTATGAACGTCCCTCATATCTCTACTGGCGATATGCTCCGTGAAGCTCGCGCAAAAGGTACTGAACTCGGAAAAAAAGCTGATGCTTATATGCAGGCTGGCGCCCTCGTCCCCGATGAGCTCGTTAACGGTATCGTCGTCGAGAAATTGGCCGGTGAAGATGGCTACCTCCTCGATGGATTCCCTCGTACGATCGCTCAGGCCGATGCCCTCGAAAAAGCTGGTGAAAAAATTGATGCCGTCATCCTCATTGACGTCGCTGACGATATCCTCATCAGTCGTATCACCGGTCGACTAAGCTGCCCTAAATGCGGTAGCGTCTATCATAAGATAAATATGCCCCCCGCGAATGAAGGCATCTGTGATCGTTGTCTCGGTCCGCTCGTTCAACGCGCGGATGATAATGAAACCACTGTTCGCCAGCGCCTCGATGCCTATCACGCTCAAACTCAACCCCTGGTTGACTATTACGAAAAACGTGGCCTGCTCACCAGAATCGATGGTGCTGCCCCCCTCGAAGAGGGCTTCCAGGCTATCAAAAAGGCGCTTGAATTTTAATTGCGATTTTAGCTTGCCAAAAGGTGTCTTCTTGTTGTATGACAATCCTTTGTGGCTGTGCTAAGAATGCACATGTTAGAAGTATAAGGAGAGACGCGGATGAAAGTTCGACCGTCAGTAAAGAAAATTTGTGACAAATGTAAATTGATTCGCCGTCACGGTGTTGTTCGAGTGATTTGTGAAAATCCTCGCCACAAACAGCGTCAGGGCTAATTAGGAGGAAAGCCTCATGGCACGTATTGCTGGTATTGATTTGCCGCGCAAAAAACGTATGGAAATTGCTTTGACGAGCATTTATGGCATTGGACGTTCACGCGCGAAACTTATTCTTGATGAAGCTAAAATTCCTTATGATCGTTGCAGTGATGACCTCACTGAAGCTGATGTCCGCATCATCCGTGACGTCATCGAAGCTCACTATCAGGTAGAAGGTGACCTTCGCCGCACCGTTCGCACTAATATTAAACGTCTCATGGATCTCGGCTGCTACCGTGGTCTCCGTCACCGCCGTGGCCTGCCCTGCCGTGGTCAGCGTACAAAAACAAATGCTCGTACGCGTAAAGGCCCCAGCCGCGTAGTTATCAAGAAAAAGTAATCTTTGATCTGAAAGAGGAAAGACAGTGGCTAACGTTAAAGCAAAATCTGCTTCTAGTCGTGTGAAAAAACACGTTAAAAAGAATGTCGCGACCGGTGTCGCTCACATCCGCTCCACATTCAATAATACTATCATCACTATTACCGATCCTAATGGCGAAGCCGTCTCCTGGTGCACCTGCGGTACCAAAGGCTTCAGAGGCTCCCGTAAATCTACGCCCTTCGCCGCTCAGGTCGCCGCCGATGACGCCGCTCATAAAGCTATGGATCACGGAATGCGCTCCATCGCCGTCTATGCGAAAGGCCCTGGCTCCGGTCGTGAAGCCGCCCTGCGCGCCCTTCAGGCCGCTGGCCTCAAAGTCACCCTCATCCGTGACGTTACCCCGATCCCCCATAACGGTTGCCGTCCTCCCAAACGTCGTCGCGTCTAGTCGGATGCGGTAGTTTGTCATACGCCAGAAAAGTCACTTTTCTGGCGGTTTGCTGTTTGTCTGCGTTTATAGGCGTGTAACTGGCATCTCGGGATGCGGAGGAACGAATGCATCGAAATTGGACTGACCTCATTCGTCCTAAAGGCGTTGAGATCGATAATGAATCATGTTCTGCTACCTATTGCCGCTTCGTGTGCGAACCCCTCGAAAGAGGTTATGGCTCCACCATCGGTAATGCCCTTCGCAGAATTCTTCTTAGCTCTTTGCAGGGTGCAGCTGTAACCGCCGTTAAAATTGATGGCGCGCTTCACGAGTTTATGCCCCTCCCCGATGTTAAGGAAGATGTCACCATCATCATCCTTAATATCAAAGAACTCCTTATTAAATCGGATATCGTTGAACCCGTCTGGCTCCACGTCGAAAAATCTGGTCCCGGTTGCGTCTACGCTCGCGATATCGAAACTAATCCTAATGTCGAGATTTTAAACCCTGATCACGTCATCTGTACTCTCGGTCAGGACGGTAAATTCGTCGCCGACCTCCAGGTCTCCACTGGAAAAGGCTATCGCAGAGCTGACGAAATTCGCTCGGAAGAACTCCCCATCGAGGCTATCCCCGTCGATGCACTCTTCTCCCCCGTCACTCGCGTTAATTATACCGTCACAAACGCTCGCGTCGGCCAGCGTACCGATTACGATAAACTCTCCCTTGAAATCTGGACTGATGGCTCCGTTGCTCCTGAGGATGCCCTCGCCTTCGCTGCGAAAATCCTCAAAGAACAACTCACCATCTTCATCAACTTTGATGAAAATATCTTGCCCGTCGCCGTCGAAGAAGTCGTTCAGGAATCTTCCTCTAACGAGTTCCTCGATCGCTCCGTCGGTGAGCTCGAGTTGAGCGTCCGCTCCGCGAATTGCTTGCAGAACGCTAATATCCGTTATATCGGCGAACTCGTCCAAAAAACTGAAGCTGATATGCTCAAAACTAAAAACTTTGGTCGTAAAAGCTTACGCGAAATTAAGGATATCCTCTCCCGAATGGGACTCACCCTCGGTATGACTGATGTCAACTGGGAACCCCCCGTATAAATCCCCCACCCCTTTAGTCATAAGGATCTTAAACCATGAATCATCGTAAATCCGGTCGCCACTTCGGTCGTACCGCCGCGCATCGTAACGCGATGCTCGATACCCTCGCTACGCAGCTCCTCGATCACGAAGCCATCCAAACTACTGAAGCGAAAGCTAAAGAATTGCGCGGCGTCGTCGAAAAATTAATTACCCTCGCTAAACGTGGTGATATCTCCGCTCGCCGCATCGCCGCCGCTCGCCTCAATCAGCGCGCCGTCGATCGCACCAATGTCGCCGACTCCAAAAAACATAATGAAGTCCTCAACAAGCTCTTCAATGATATCGCTAAACGTAATGCGAATCGCCCCGGCGGTTACACCCGCGTCATTAAACTCGGCGTCCGCCACGGTGATAATGCCCCCATGGCTCGCATCGAGCTCGTCGAAAAAGCTCTTCCCGCTGCTGTGACCCCCGCTATCCAGGTTTCCACCGCTGACGCGAAG
>Ga0256871_1000505_pt1 | contig 16507 bp, 28 predicted proteins | sample RumenRJG_07RNA_FD_185439 | JGI IMG/M metagenome (GOLD analysis project Ga0256871, IMG submission 185439) | Metatranscriptome of bovine rumen microbial communities from Lethbridge, Alberta, Canada - Rumen RJG_07 (Metagenome Metatranscriptome) | ecosystem: Host-associated > Mammals > Digestive...
CTGAAGACTCTGCAGCAGGAGCAGCAGCTTTAGCAGCTCTAGCCTCTTTGCGTGCAATGTTTTTCAATGTTGCATTGCAGATTTTGCAAACCTTCACTGTGTTTCCATCAATTTCTTTTTCGTAAAGAACCTTTACATTCTCTTTTCCGCAACGCGGACATTTTCCACGACCGTGATGAGCTTCACCACGAATTCCTGTACCTCTATGTGACTTAGACATATATCAGCACTCCTTATTTTTCTGCATCAGATGCAGTTGCTGCTTTTTTAGAAGAAGTTTTCTTTGTCTTCTCAGACTCATCTTTTGTTGGCAACTTATAGTCTACCAATTCAAGGATAACTACATCAGCAGCATCACCCTGACGGAATCCGAGCTTCAAGATACGTGTGTATCCACCATTTCGCTCCTTCATGCGAGGACCGATTTCTGTGAACAATTTATTAAGGATTTTCTCATCCTGAATAAATTTTGCAGCAACACGGCGGTTGTGAACAGAATCAACCTTACCGCGAGTAATCAATTTCTCAGCTGCTCTACGAACTTCTTTTGCTTTTGCACTAGTCGTAGTAATACGCTCAAATCTAAAAAGCGAAGTCACCATATTGCGTGACATTGCTCGTCTATGAGCTGATGTACGAGAAAGCGGATTAAAACCTGACTTATGATTCATTGGATTCTTCCTTCTGCGTTGGCTTTGTTAAATTAACAGAATTCTTTAGATGGCTGTAATCAGTCATACCAAGATTAAGATTCCACTCCAAGAGCTTCTCTTTGATCTCGGTCAAACTTTTCTTTCCAAAATTGCGAGTCTTCGCAATATCATCTTCTGTCTTTCTTGTTAACTCACCAATAGTTCTAATATTGGCATTTTTCAGACAATTTGATGAACGAACAGAAAGTTCAAGCTCTTCTACAGGAGTATTGAGCAACTGTCTGATTTTTTCATCATCTTCGTCTAAATCATCATTTCCTAACATATCGCTATCATTAAAGTTTACAAAAATTGAGAAATGATCCTTTGCAATTTTTGCAGCTTCTGCTAGCGCATCTTCCGGTGTTATTGTACCATCTGTCCAAATTTCAAGACAAAGTTTGTCGTAGTCATTTCTTTGTCCAACTCGGCATGGCTCAATAAGATACTTTACTTTTTTTACAGGCGAGAATATTGCATCCATTGGAATTGTACCAACAACTTCAATATAATGCTCATTCACTTCTGCAGGAACATAACCTCTTCCCAAATCAACCTGAATTTCAAATTCAACATGGGCATTCTCCATCATTGTAAAGATAGTTTCACCCTTTGAAAGAACCTCAAGCTGACCTTCTTTGTTAAAGTCGTCACTTGTTACAGTGCCTGGACCTTTAAATTCAAACAGAAGAGTATCCTGCTCCATTTCCTCTGGCAATTTCAAGCGCAATAATTTCAAGCTGTTCAAAATTTCCAATGTATCTTCACTTACATTAGGAATAGCTTCAAATTCACTAGAGATTACGTGAGGCACTTCATCTTCATTATAAGATGTAATTCTTACAGATGAGATTGCATACCCCTGAATAGAAGAAAGCAAAACACGACGGAGTGTATTTCCTATCGTAGTTCCAAAACCTGTTTCAAATGGATAAGCAGTAAACTTACCATAGTTAGGATTTGTTTCAAGATGTTCGAATGTAACGCTTTTTGGTTTTTTAAACCCTTTAAGCAGATTTTTGCGAGCCATCTGAACTCCTTTTTTATGAATTGTTAGACCTACTAGGTCCATTTATACAATATGCACTATTAAATGTATAATACACATTAAATAGCACTCCCAGCAGAAATTTTCTAGTTAAACACAAAATAAAATTTCCGCTGGCGGATAACTACATACGGCGTGTTTTTCTTGGACGACATCCATTGTGTGGAATAGGAGTAATATCAGAAATTGACTTTACTTTCAACCCCAATGCACCAAGAGAACGAACTGCATTTTCACGACCAACACCAGGTCCTTTTACAAAAACGTGCACTTCTCTCAAACCATAGCTTACAGCCTTCTGTACAGCTGATTCAGCAACAGTCTGTGCTGCAAATGGAGTTGATTTTTTTGCGCCTCTGAATCCCAATCCACCGGAAGAAGCCCAAGAAAGAGCATTACCTTTCATATCAGTAATAGTTACTATTGTATTATTAAAGGTTGCCTGAATATAGACATTACCTTCATATACACTCTTCTTCTCTTTTCTTTTTTTTACGGTAGCCATTTATTCAATCCTCCGATTAGACAGCCTTCTTCTTATTAGCGACAGTCTTCTTCTTACCTTTTCTTGTTCGAGAATTAGTACGAGTTCGCTGTCCACGAACAGGCAAGCCCTTTCTATGTCGAAGACCACGATAGCATCCAATATCCATAAGACGCTTAATATTGAGACCAATTTCACTTCTCAAATGACCTTCAACTTTGTACTCTGTATCAATAAGAGTACGCAATTTAGCCTGCTCATCCTGATCCAAATCATTCATCATTTTGTTAGGATCAATTTTTGTTTTTTCACAAATTGTCTTTGCTGAAGAGCGACCAATACCATAGATATAGGTCAATGCAACAACAACATGCTTATTTGGAAGATCAACACCCGCAATTCGAGCCATCTGTTACTCCTTAACCCTGTCTTTGCTTGTGCTTTGGATTTACACAAATAATACGGATAATTCCGTTTCTTTTAATAACCTTACACTTATCGCAAATGGGCTTTACACTGGTTCGTACCTTCATAAAAGTCCCCCTAGATAAAAAATTAAGAACTCAAATCAAAGCAACTCGCAATGAGATACAATTCGAGTTCTTTATTCTATCACAAATCAATATTCTTATCCTATAAAAAAAACAAAAAATTATTTCTTTTAAAGATTTCTAGATTGGATTCTACCTTTTTTAAGCAATCCATCTGAATGATGCATTTTCAATAACGCCTCAATCTGGCTCATCGTATCAAGATCTACACCGACCAAAATCAAAAGTGATGTACCACCCATCAACATTGAGATTGCCTGAGGGAATCCAAACAAGTTCTGAATAATTGTCGGAAGAACAGCAATCACAGCCAAATATAGGGAACCTGGCAAAACCAATCTGTTCAAAACCTTTTGCAAGTAAGATTCTGTATTCTCTGTTCTAATCCCTGGAATCGAACCGCCGTTTTCACGAATATTTTTTGCAATTTCTGTAGGATTCAATGTTACTTGAGTATAGAAATATGCAAAGAAAACAATCAGCAAAACCAAGAGAATATTGTACCACCATCCTGTAGGTGTCAAAATAGCAGACAACCGTGCAATCCAACGAGCAGAATTTTCTCCACTTCCAAGACTGGAAACAATCTGCAACGGGAATGTAAGAAATGATGATGCAAAGATTACTGGGATAACCCCAGACGGATTAATTTTGAAAGGAATGTAGGTATTCTGGCTGCCATACATTTTCCGACCAACTACACGCTTTGCATAATTTACTCGAATTTTTCGTTCACCTCGCTGTTCAAAAACAACAAGTCCGATAATTCCAACAAACATAACGAGAACAATAATTACAAATACAGGGTTAAGATTGCTATCAGGATCAACAACCCTGTTACGAAGCTCGATAACAGCATGTGGCAAACGGGCAACGATACCAGCAAAGATAAGCATTGAGATTCCGTTACCAATACCGTGTGCAGTAATCTGATCACCGAGCCAAACTGTAATCATTGCACCTGTAGTTACAGTGAGCATTGCAAGCAGTTTAAATGCAAGCGGATTCGACATAACAATAGCTGAAGCACCGTTATATTGAATGCTGCTTGCATATACAGTCACAGCCATAGACTGAATAAGACAAACAAAAACTGTTCCTACTCTAGTCCAAGCTGCGACTTTGCGCTGACCACCATCTTCCTGAGCAATACGCTTCAGAGAAGGGAAGATAATCAACGCAAGCTGCAAAATAATCTGTGTTGATACATAAGGCATAACACCAAGCATGAACACAGAAAAATTAGAGAATGCACCACCGGCAAAAAAAGTCCATATAGCTGGCAAAAGCGTTTTTATTCTTAGATGCAAGGTCTCCAAAATAACCAAGCAAAACGCTTGCATCAATGCCAGGGATTGTCAGAACACAACCCAAGCGAAAAACGACAAGAATTACAAAAGTAAAGAATATTCTTTCACGAAGTTCTTTAATTTTGAAAATATTAACAACTGGATTATTTGCCATGTGAATCCTCTATCCTAGTTAGCTTTATCAGAAGAAGCTTCTGAAACTACTACAGATCCACCCGCTTTTTCGATTTTAGCTTTAGCCGAAGCAGAAACTTTATCTACTTTAACGGTAAGAGATTTTGTCAATTCGCCATCTCCCAAGATCTTAATACCAAGCTTCTTTGATTTAACCAACCCTTTTTCAACCAAAGTCTCTCTTGTTACTGTATCGCCTGAAGAGAATTTTCTCTCAAGGTCTTTTACATTGAAACAAAGATACTCTTTTCTGAAAGGATAGTTAGAGAAACCACGATGTGCAATACGCCTATAAAGAGGCATCTGTCCACCTTCAAAACCTACATAAGGAACAGCTGATCCAGAGCGTGACTGCTGACCTTTGTTACCTTTACCAGCAGTTGTTCCAAGACCTGAAGAAGAACCACGGCCTACTCTCTTAGGCTTTTTATTAGCACCCTCAGGTGCAGTCAAAATGAAATCTGCCATTAGTTAGCTTCCTCTACTTTTACAAGATGTGACACAGCTTCAACCATACCACGAAGGCTTGGTGAATCCTCATGGATTACAAAAGAATTAATTCTTTTCAATCCAAGGCTACGAACTGTTGCTTTTTTTTCTGGTTTCTGACCAATTACACTTCTTACCAAAGTTACTTTAATTTTAGCCATAATTAACCCCACAAATCCTGAATCGCTTTACCACGATTTGCTGCAACAAGTTTCGCATCCATAAGCTGAGACAATGCATCAAAAGTTGCACGTACAACGTTTACTGGACTAGAAGAACCCAAAGACTTAGAAATAACATCTGTAGCACCAATTGCATCCATTACGGCGCGAACTGTACCACCAGCGATAATTCCAGTTCCAGGGCAAGCAGGTTTCAACAAAATAGAAGAGCTCTTGTAATTTCCAAGCATCTCGTGTGGCAATGTACCATTCTTAACAGGAACAAATACCAAATTACGTTTTGCTCTATCAACACTCTTTCTAATAGCCTCAGAAACATCATTTGCTTTTCCGAAACCAAAACCTACATGGCCTTTTCCGTCACCGACAACAGTCAATGCGGAGAAAGACATTCTGCGTCCACCTTTTACAGTTTTTGCAGTACGATTCAGACGAACAAGTTTCTCAACGAATTCTTTCTGATCTTTTTCTTTATCAAATTTATTCTGGCGTTCCATAGACTCTCCTAGAAAATGATACCTGCGCTGCGGGTTCCATCAGCAAGTGCCTTTACAACGCCGTGATAAAGATAACCATTGCGGTCAAAAACAACTGTCGTTATTTTCTTATCCTGAAGACGTTTTCCAAAAGCTTCACCAAGTTTTGTTGCACCTTCAACAGTTGGTTTCAATGCAGCAAATTCTTTCTCCAAAGTAGAGATTGATGCGAGAGTTTTTCCCTCGTCATCATTGATTACCTGTACAAAGAGATTTTTGTTACTACGAGTAACAGTCATTCTTGGTCGCTCTGCAGTACCATAAATCGATTTACGAATGTGAACCTTACGATGCAGTCTTCTTCTTGTTTTGTCATCTAATTTCTTAAACATGCCTACACCCTATTTTACACCAGTCTTACCAACCTTGCGGCGGATAACTTCAGTTTCATACCGAATACCTTTACCTTTGTAAGGCTCTGGCATACGGAGCTTTCTAATCTGAGCACTAAATTCACCAACAAGTTTCTTGCTAATTCCAGAAATAGTAACTTTACCCTGGGCATCTGCTGTAACAGTAATTCCTTCTGGAATAACTGCAATAAAATCAGAAGAATAACCAAGATTCATTACAAGCATTTTACCCTGAACTTCTGCACGGTAACCAACACCTGTAATAATAAGCACTTTAGAGAAACCTTCAGTAACTCCAACAACCATGTTATGAATCAAGTTTCTATACAAACCATGAGCTGCATTTGCATTCTTTGAATCATTTACTGGTTTTACAGTCAAAGTGCCGTCTTTTACTTCCACAGTAACCAAATCGTTGATTTTTTCGCTTAATTCGCCCTTCGGCCCTTTTACAGAAACCAAATTTGGATTTACTGTAACAGTAACTCCCGCAGGTATAGTAACCGGGAGTTTTCCAATTTTAGACATTGTTTTCTCCTATTACCAAACTTTACAAATTAATTCGCCACCAACTAATTTCTCTGCTGCTTTTTTACCAGTAGTAACACCTGCAGAAGTAGAAACTATCAAAGTACCGTAACCATTGTATACACGTGGCAAATCTTTATAACCAGAATATACACGGCGTCCAGGTTTTGAGATTTTCTCAATACCATGGATAACGGACTCGTTAACATCATCATACTTCAAGAAGATACGAATGATATTCTTATTATCTTCCTGAATTTTCTTGAAATTCTTAATATATCCTTCTGTTTTAAGGATTTTAACAATCTCAAGCTTCAATTTTGAAACAGGTACATCCACCTTTTCATGGCGAGCATGAACAGCGTTACGAACCTTTGTCAGCATATCTGCAATTGGGTCTGATACACTCATTTCTAATCTCCTACCACTACCAGCTGGATTTTGTTACACCAGGCAACAAGCCTTCACTTGCCAATTTACGGAAACAAAGACGACACATCTTAAACTTACGCAAATATCCACGCGGACGACCGCAAATCTGACAACGATTATATTCTCTAGTCTTGAACTTTGGCTTGCGGTTTGCCTTAATAATCAATGATTTCTTAGCCATGATTCCTCACTACTTTCTGAACGGCATGTTGAACTTAGTAAGAAGTGCCTTAGCCTCAGCATCAGTTCTTGCACTTGTTACAATAGAAATATTCATACCAGCAATCTTAGTGATTTTATCAAAGTCGATTTCTGGGAAAATAATCTGTTCAGTAATACCAAGGGAGAAATTTCCATGTCCATCAAAGCCAGTAGCTTTAATTCCACGGAAATCCTTTACACGAGGCAAAGCAACATTGATAAGACGATCCAAGAATTCGTACATAATGTTTCCGCGCAATGTTACCATTACACCAACTTCATTTCCTTCACGGAGTTTGAAGTTTGCAATACTTTTTCTCGCTCTTGTTTTTACAGCGTGCTGACCAGTTATCTGGGAAATATCAGCTACTGCAGCATCAAGAAGTTTCTTATTAGTAAGTGCTTCACCAATACCCATACTTACTACAACTTTTTTTATAGCAGGTACTTGCATTACCGAAGTATAACCAAGCTCTTTGAAAAGTTCAGGAGCAATAGTTTCTTTATAGACTTTCTTAAGCCGTGGTACGTAATTATCCATTACAGAGCTTCTCCACATTTACGGCATACACGAATTTTCTTCTCGCCGTCAATTTTATAACCAGCTCTTGTAGGACCGCATTTTTTGCAAACAAGAGCAACATTAGAAATATGCAATGGAGCTTCAACCTCAACAATACCACCCTGGTCCTGCTGAGATCTCTTTTTCATTGCTTTCTTTACAATATTAATTCCAGATACAATAACTGCATCTTTTTTAGTAAGAACACGAACAACAGTTCCTCTCTTACCTTTATCTTTGCCTGCAATTACCTGTACAGAATCGTCCTTATGGATTTTGAATTTTTTATTCATAATTCAATACTCCTTACAGAACTTCCGGTGCAAGTGATACAATCTTCATATAATCCATATCACGAAGTTCACGTGCAACAGGTCCGAAAATACGTTTTCCTTTAGGATTCTTATCGCCATCAACGATAACGCAAGCATTATCATCGAAACGGATATAAGTTCCATCTGGACGGCGGTATTCTTTTGCAACGCGAACGATAACCGCCTTTTCTACTGAACCTTCTTTTATAGTAGATGTTGGAATAGCTTCCTTAACAGCTACAACTACAATATCACCGATTCCGGCATATCGGCGGTGTGAACCACCGAGAACCTTGATTACTTGAACAAGTTTAGCACCGGAGTTATCGGCAACAACCATTTTTGATTGCATCTGAAGCATATTAAAAACTCCTTGGGACTATCTTGCCCGTTCAACGATTTCGGCTAGTCTCCAGCACTTATCTTTGCTGATTGGACTACATTCAACAATTCGAACTGTGTCTCCTACATGAGCTTCGTTCTTTTCGTCGTGTGCCTTACACTTTTTTGTGCGAGTCACATACTTTTTATAAAGGGTATCCATTCTTTTTGTATCGATAGAAACAACGATTGTTTTATCCATCTTGTCGCTTGTAACGATTCCAACAAAAGAACGTTTACCACCCTTTGTTTTAACCTGTTCTGCCACGGGTCAGCTCCTATTTGTTTTCTCCGGCGAGTTCTTTTGCACGGATGAAAGTGTTCAAGCGTGCAATGTCGCGACGCATCTCACGCTTCTGCATAGGGTTATCTACATGACCGATTACCATCTGGAATCGGAAATCCATGTATTTCTGTTTAAGTTCATTTCGCTGTGAAACCAACTCTGCGTAAGAGAGCTCTTTGAAATTCTTCTTAGATTTTTTCTTATCAGCCATTTCTTACTCCTTAATCTTTTGTTGGTTTCAAAGCAATTTTTGTTTTAATTGGAAGTTTGCTAGCTGCAAGAGTCAATGCCTGCTCTGCAAGTTTTACATCAATTCCACCAACTTCAAACAAAATGACACCCGGCTTTATTACAGCTGCCCAGAACTCAGGAGCACCTTTTCCCTTACCCATACGAGTATCAGCAGGTTTTTTGGAAATAGGCTTGTCTGGGAATACACGAAGCCAAACATTTCCTTTGCGCTCCAATTTACGGTTGATTGCAACACGAGCAGCTTCGATATGCTTTGCGCTGAGCCATACTGGCTCCAAAGCAACAAGTGCGATATCACCAAAATCTATGGTGTTAGCACGAGTAGCACAGCCTTTAATTCTACCGCGCTGTACTTTACGGTGAATAACTCTTTTAGGACTAAGCATTTATGTTACTCCTTTGAGGCACTTGGAGCACGAACAGATTTTTTGTTCTTAGAAGCACCCTCAGTTCCCTGAGAACGTTCGTGACGAGGTCTGCGTGTAGCAACCTGTCCAGCTTCCTCATTCTGCTCACGACCATAATTCATGCCATTGTAAACCCATACTTTTACACCAATTTTTCCATAAGAAGTATGAGCTTCAAACGTACCATAATCAATATCAGCACGAAGAGTATGAAGAGGAACACGTCCGTCTTTTATCTCTTCGCTACGTCTCATTTCAGCACCGCCCAAGCGACCAGACAAGCGAACCTTGATTCCCTGTGCTCCGCCTTTCATAGCGTTTGCAGTAGCCTGTTTCAAAGCCTTTCTGAAAGAGCCTCTTCCTGCAAGCTGACGACCAACATTCTGAGCAATCAAAGATGCATTGATATCAGCACGTTTGATCTCTTTAATTTTGATCTGAACTTTTTTTGTCAGCTTAGACTGTATCTCAGCACTAATTTTTTCGATATTAGCACCTTTTACACCAATAATCACACCAGGACGAGCTGTATGAATAACAATTGTTACTCTCTGAGGATGGCGAACAATTTCGATTTCAGCGATATCAGCATTCTGGCACTCTGGCAATTCTTTTACCATGTTGCGGATTTTCAAATCCTCAAGAACGAGGTCTGCATACTCACGAGGACCTGCATACCATCTTGACTGCCATGTTTTGTTAATACCAAGACGCAAACCGATTGGATTTACTTTCTGACCCACTTTATTCCCCCGTCTTCTCGTCAACAACGACTGTAATGTGACACATACGCTTCAAGAGCTGATCTGCACGTCCACGAGCGCGGAACCAAACTCTCTTCAATCTTGGACCTTCGTCAATACGAATTTCCTTAATTACAAGCATATCCTCATCAAGTTTGTTATTCACATACAAAGCGTTTGCAACAGCTGACTTCAAAGTTCCTTTTATCAACCGAGCACCCTTCTGAGGCATATTTTCCAAAATAGCCATTGCTTCTGAACAAGACTTTCTGTTTATAGCATGAGCTACAGGTCTAACCTTTGTAGGTGATGCTATAAGAAACTTTGTAGTGGCTACATAACCTTTCTTTTCAGCCATAATATCCACCCTTATTTACCAGCTTTTTTGTCTGTACCGCCATGGCCCTTGAATGTTCTTGTTGGAGAGAACTCTCCAAGCTTATGACCAACCAAGTTTTCTGTAACATAAACAGGAACCCATGACTTTCCATTATAAACTGAAATAGTGTTTCCAACCATTTCAGGGATAATTGTAGAGCAACGAGAATATGTTTTAATCATCTTCTTGTCAGACTCTTTATTCATTTCCATGACCTTTTTATAGAGGCTTTTTTCAATAAAAGGTCCTTTTTTTACTGATCTTGACACAGTTAACTCCTATGCACTACTTCTTGCGGCGAGATACGATAAACCGACTTGAAGTCTTGCGCTTGTTACGAGTCTTATAACCACGACAAGGCTGACCCCATGGTGTAACAGGAACGTGACCCTTACCAGCACCTTCACCACCACCAAGTGGATGATCAACAGGGTTCATTGCCATACCACGAACAGTCGGACGAATACCGAGCCATCTTTTGCGACCAGCTTTTCCAAGCTGTGTATTCATGCGCTCTTCATTACCAACAACGCCGATTGTTGCATAGCAACGACCAAGAATACGGCGTGTCTCACTTGATGGGAGACGAACGATTACGTAATCACCGTCTTTTGCAGCGACCAAAGCACCAGCTCCAGCGGAACGAACCAACTGACCACCACGACCAAGTGTCAACTCAATATTATGAACAGTAAAACCAACTGGAATAGCATTCAATGGGAGTGCATTTCCAACAGTTGGAGCCGCATTCTCACCAGCCATAATTTTCTGTCCAACTACCAAGCCTTTAGGAGCGATGATATATCTCTTCTCTCCATCAGCATAGTAAATAAGCGCAATGTTTGCACTTCTATTTGGATCATATTCTATAGTTTTTACAGTACCCGGAATTCCATGTTTATTGCGTTTGAAATCAATCTCACGGTAGCGTCTTTTATGACCACCACCCTGATGTCGAACAGAAATTCTTCCACCCGCACCACGGCCACCGTTTGATTTCATGCCTGAAACTAATGATTTTTCGGGTTTATCGGTTGTAAGTTCATCTCTTACCAAATCAATACGGGTACGAGTACCAGCTGAATATGGTTTAAAAACTTTAAGAGCCATCAGATTCCCCTTAATTTAGAAGGATTATATACCTTCAAATACCTTAATGTTTTCCCCTGGTGCAAGGCGTACAATTGCCTTTTTCCAGCTTGCTGTCTTACCAATAGCTCCTCTAACACGCTTTACCTGACCACGAACATTCATGGTTGTGCAAGAAAGAACTTTTACATTAAACAGCTTAGCAACAGCATCTTTTATCTGATATTTTGTTGCGTCTTTAGCAACTTTGAAAACATACTTTCCACCCTCACGAAGAGATGTAGATTTCTCAGACAAAATAGGCTCAATTATGACATCAGACAAATTATTCATTATTTAGCCTCCTCTGTTGCATTGTAAAACTCAGAAAGATTTTTAGCAGCAGTTTCAAGCATAACTACTTTTCTTCCATAGAAAAGGTCATGTGCACGCAATCTGTTGTAAGCGAGGAATGTAACATTTGGAAGGTTTCTTCCAGCCTGTCTAATTTTTCCATCATCATCTTTCAAAATGACAACTGTACGCTCATTTACATTAAGATTACCAAGAATCTTTACTAAATCTTTTGTTTTTCCACTTTCAACAGTAAAATCTTCGACGACAACAAGTCTGTCACTCTGAGCCTGAAGACTCAAAATTGATTTCATTGCAAGGCGTTTTGCCTTTTTAGGAATTGCATAGCTGAAATCACGTGGTTTTGGTCCAAAAATTGTACCGCCTCCCCTTGTGATAGGAGATTTTTTATCACCACGACGAGCATGACCAGTACCCTTCTGCTTATAAGGCTTGGCATTGCTACCATGGACTTCAGCGCGAGTTTTCGTACATGCCGTTCCAACGCGTTTATTTGCTAATTCATTTGTGATGGCATAATAAATAACATCTTCATTTACTGGAAGACCAAAAACTGCATCATCAAGCATGATTGAATGTGTTTCTTTACCATCGATTGAATAGACTTTCTTTTCCATCTTATTCCTCGACCTTATTTCTTAACAGCGGACTTGATGATCAACGTAGAATCTTTATGTCCAGGTACAGCTCCACGAACCATAATAACATTCAAATCTGAATCAAGTTTTACAATCTTCAGATTCTGAACTGTAACTCTTTCAAAACCCATACGCCCTGGCATCTTAACATTTTTCAAACAATGTCCAGGAGTTGTACAATTTCCTGTACCACCAGCCTCTCGATGAAATTTAGAACCATGAGAAGCACGACCACCATGGAATCCCCAGCGTTTCATAACGCCCTGGAAGCCCTTACCTTTTGAAGTTGCAGTAACATCAACAAATGATGTTTTTTCAAACAATTCCAGACCGATCTGGTCTCCAATAGCAACTTCTTTCTCAAAATCTCTGAATTCTTTCAGATGACGTTTCGGAGCAACATTTTCTGGAAACTGACCTTTATATGCTTTGTTCACTTTTGAAGGTTTCAAATCTTCAAGACCGAGAACAACTGCATCATAGCCGTTCGCATCTTTTGTTTTTGTTGCGACAACTGTATTTGGTTCAACATGGATCACGGTTACTGGAATCAGATTACCGTTTTCATCAAATACCTGTGTCATTCCGACTTTCTTAGCAATCAGACCTTTCATTCTGACTATTCTCCTTTGGTCGCCATCCCTGATCCAAGGGACCGTTACCTTTTATTTTGTAAGCGAGTTTATAAACCCGACTTACTGTTTAATTTCTACATCAACACCTGCAGGCAATTCAAGCTTCATCAAAGAATCCATAACGTCTGATGAAGGCTCGATAATATCAATCAAGCGTTTGTGCGTTCTCATCTCGAACTGTTCGCGAGATTTCTTATTTACGTGTGGTGAACGCAAAACAGTAATTTTATTAATTCTTGTCGGAAGTGGGATAGGTCCAGAAACCTTTGCCCCTGCCTTCTGAACAGTCTGCACGATGGCTCTTGCGCTCTGATCAATCAGTTCCACATCAAAAGCACGAAGTCTAACGCGAATTTTTCCGTTAGCCATTTATTCCTCCAAATGAGCAACAACAGCTGGCAGAATACCAGCTGCCGTGTTCACTTCAAAAACTATTCAATAATCTTTACAACCTGTCCAGAAGCGATTGTGTGACCGCCTTCACGGATAGCAAGTTTAAGACCCTCGTCCATAGCGATTGGATGGATAAGCTCACCAATAACTTTTACGTTATCGCCTGGTTTTACCATGTCTGTTCCAGCCTCAAGCTCAACAGTACCTGTGATATCTGTTGTTCTGAAGTAGAACTGTGGACGGTATCCAGTAAAGAATGGTGAGTGGCGTCCACCTTCTTCCTTTGAAAGAACGTAGATCTGAGCCTCGAATTTTGTATGTGGATGGATTGAGCCAGGAGCTGCAAGAACCTGTCCACGAACAACGTCTTTCTTCTCAATACCACGGAGAAGAATACCAACGTTGTCACCAGCCTGACCCTGATCAAGAGTCTTCTGGAACATTTCGATACCAGTTACAGTTGAAGACTGTGTTGGGCGGATACCAACGATTTCTACTGGGTCGTTCATGTTGATTACACCACGCTCGATACGTCCTGTAACAACTGTACCACGTCCAGAGATTGTGAAAATGTCTTCGATTGGCATCAAGAATGGTTTATCAGCATCGCGAACTGGATCATCGAACCAAGTATCCATAGCCTCAAGAAGCTCATCGATACATTTTGTATCATCAGGAGTAGCACCGTCAGCCAAAGCCTTGAATGCAGATCCTTTTACGATTGGTGTGTCTTCAGAGAAACCATACTCTTTAACAACGTCTTTGATTTCCTCTTCAACGAGCATCAACATCTCTTCATCGCCGTCAAGCAAATCAACTTTATTAAGGAATACGATAATCTTTGGAACACCTACCTGACGAGCAAGCAACAAGTGCTCACGTGTCTGTGGCATAACTGAGTCTGGAGCAGAAACAACCAAAATAGCTCCATCCATCTGAGCAGCACCAGTAATCATGTTTTTGATATAGTCAGCATGTCCTGGGCAGTCAATATGTGCATAATGACGTTTATCAGACTGATACTCCAAGTGACGAGTATTGATTGTGATACCACGCTCTTTTTCCTCTGGAGCGTTATCAATTTCATCATACTTGAGAGCCTTGTCACCATACTTTTTAGCACAATGCATAGTGATAGCAGCTGACAAAGTTGTCTTACCATGGTCAACGTGACCAATAGTACCAACGTTCATGTGAGGTTTAGTTCTAACGAACTTCTCCTTTGCCATGTGTTTCTCCTTTGCCGACAAAATCTATTCTCGGCATATTCAAATTATATTATGTGTTGCACTTTAAACCAGAACACGAACCTTTTTCAACTGAAAACGCCGCATTCGCATACACACTATATTAACGATTTATTGTATTAGGATAGGATAAAATCAAAAAAAGAAAACATCTTCTACACCTCATCAATTCGAAGCGTACGGTCGGATCCACCTATCACTATCTAATAAATACGATAATCGGTATGGCATCCAGGCCTCAACTACAAGGAAATATTTTAAACAATACTATGACAATCCTGAAAACTAATCTTAGTTAACTTTACGGACTCATCGGACTTAATGAAACATTGAAGTCCGCCCTTACATATCAAAGAACCTGTCTGCATCTTTCGTACAGAATCATAAAAGATTTATATAAAGATACCTTTTTTCATTAGATTATGCAATAGGTTCTAGGAATTTATTCACATTTTTTGCACAAAAAAAGCACTCCGAAGAGTGCTTTGCAGGAACTACCAACGATAATGAGCAAAAGCTTTGTTTGCCTCTGCCATCTTGTGTGTATCTTCCTTTTTCTTGTATGCAGAACCAGTATTGTTGAATGCATCCATCAACTCAGCTGCAAGCGTATCAGACATTCCGTGTCCGCTTCTTGAGCGAGCAGCAGCAATAATCCAACGCATAGCGAGAGCTTCTTTACGAGCATCACGAATTTCAACTGGAACCTGATATGTAGCACCACCAACGCGGCGAGATTTAACCTCAACCATTGGTTTTACATTCTCAAGAGCTTTCAAGAATACTTCGAGAGGCTCTTTGTCTGTTTTTGATTTCAACTGCTCCAAAGCCTTGTAAACGATTTTTGTACAAGTATCTTTTTTTCCGTCAAGCATCATGCGAGAAACGAATTTTGAGATAACTGGGCTGTTGTATTTTGAATCTGGAACAATCGGACGATTAATTGACTTCTTATGTCTTCCCATGGTAATCCTCTCTTATTATGCCTTTGGTCTCTTAGCACCATATTTTGAACGACCGCGTTTGCGTCCGTCAACACCAAGAGTATCTTTTGCACCACGAATAATATGATAACGTACACCAGGAAGGTCCTTTACACGACCACCACGGATAAGCACTACAGAGTGCTCCTGCAAGTTATGTCCAATACCAGGAATATATGCAGTAACTTCAATACCATTGCTCAAACGAACACGAGCAACCTTACGAAGAGCCGAGTTTGGCTTTTTTGGAGTAACAGTCATAACGCGAGTGCAAACTCCACGTTTCTGTGGACAAGACTCAAGAGCAGGAGCCTTTGTCTGATTTGCAACAGACTGTCGTCCTTTACGAATAAGTTGATTAATTGTAGGCATCGCCTATTCTCCTATCTAAATACTGGTCAGCACCCCAGTGTAATAAAAAACGAGTTAAATCTTATTATATACTATCGAATTTGCAAATACACAGTCAAGCCAGTATATTTGCAAATTCTTAAATTCTGGCACATAAATTTGCGTTTCCGACAATAAATTGAGCTCAAATTCTTCTGTCAGTCAAAAAAACGCACTATATGCCAGCAAATCATAGCATTAGTCCTCTGATGAAGAGAATTCCATTCCAGAATCTTCAAGGCCAGAAGAGTCAAGAGACTTTTCTTTCTTGCGCTGTTCAAGGATTTCTTCCATCTGGATATCCAAGTCCTTGTCAGAATTATCGAACAATTTAACGTTTCGGTAATCCCTTATACCAGTTCCTGCAGGAATCATGTGACCAATGATTACGTTCTCTTTAAGACCGTTCAAGCTGTCAGTCTCTCCAGAAATTGCCGCATTCGTAAGAACACGAGTAGTTTCCTGGAACGAAGC
>Ga0256871_1000511_pt1 | contig 16425 bp, 9 predicted proteins | sample RumenRJG_07RNA_FD_185439 | JGI IMG/M metagenome (GOLD analysis project Ga0256871, IMG submission 185439) | Metatranscriptome of bovine rumen microbial communities from Lethbridge, Alberta, Canada - Rumen RJG_07 (Metagenome Metatranscriptome) | ecosystem: Host-associated > Mammals > Digestive...
GAAAAAGCTAAAGATAAAAGTCATTTGTCGTTGAGTCTTAGCGTTAGAACGTATCTCCATTTTGCAAGTAAATTTTTCGTTATTTTTAAAGCAAGAATGAATTCGTGATTTTTAAACAATAACATTACATTAAAAATCGATAAACGAATATTTTGAAACATTTTCTACAAACATAATTACATTAAAAAAGCGCTTACATTTTTCCGACGATTATAATAAAAGCAAATCAGGATTCCAAAAATAGCTGGAATTCATAAAAGGAGTTCTATGAAAAAGAAACTTTCGGTTCTAACGTTAAGCGCCTTGCTTCTTTTAACTGCGTGTACGGAAAAAGAAAACCCATCCACGAGTTCTAAGACCAATCCGCCGTCGGGCCAAACCTCCATCTCTTCTGTTTCTCCAACTTCTCGTTCTTCATCTTCGGAAGAATCGACAGGATCTTCTGAAGGAAACAATTCCTCGACTCTCATCGAATATTGCTCCGTCACTTTGCATAACGGAACGGGCTATACCTTATCTGGGCCCGAAAAAGTAGAAAAAGGAGAAGACGTTACCATCACCATTACCTTGGAAGAAGGCTATGTCAAAGGTAGTGGATTCAAATTGTTGGCCAACCAGGTAGAAATCCCCGTTAACGAAAGGGGCGAGTATGTGATTTCTAATGTTCAATCCGATCTGAATGTAATGGTGGAAGGCGTTGAAAAGGAGACCTTTTCCGTCCTTTTCGCCACCAGTGACGTTTATACTTTGAACGGGGAAACAAGCGTCGAATATGGCGCGGATTACACCTTCTCCATTGCTTATGAGCAAGGATATGGCTTAACCAAAGACTCCAAAGTCGTCGTGCGTGAGGGCGAAACAGAAAAAGAAGTCACCCAAGAAGGCGACGTCTACAAAGTGAAAGCCGTGAAGGGCAATCTTCATATCAGCGTGGAAGGTGTTGCCAAAGTCACTTGTTTTATCACTTTTGATGAAGTAGAGGGCGTTGCGTTCCATGGCAAAACAAGCGCGGCGACTGGGAGCGATTACTCCTTCTCATTTACTTTAGAAGAAGGATATACGAAAGGCGATGAATTCAAAGTCACGGCGAATGGGCAAGTCCTTACTGCCAAAGACGATGACACCTATCAAATTGCAGCCATCCATGAGGACGTTGTAATTTCTATTGAAGGCGTTGAAGAAAAGAAAATCGACGTTACTTTCCGTTGCAATATCGACAACGCCATCAAGAACGCTCCAGACCAAATTCTTTATCGTGCGGAAAAATATACTTTCCGTCTTTCTTGGGAAACGGGATATGACCAATCTGAATCCGTTTGCCAAGTCCGTTATCAAACCGCTTCTGGCGTCGAAGACGACGCAAGCAAGAATGAGGACGGCACCTATTCGATTGTGAATCCTCATGAAAATTTTGTGATTTTAGTGACCGGCTGCGTGATTAACACCTATAAAGCCACGTTCAAAGCGGGAGAAAGCGAACTCGCCTCTTATGATGTTGTTTACAACACAAAAGTGAGTGAAGACAATGTGGCGGACGCGGAAGCAAAAGCAAAGGAGGCCGCCCCTGAAGGCAAAGCGTTTGTCTATTGGGATAAGGACTTCGACAAATTAACATCAAACACCATTTACACCGCAGTTTATGCCGATCTCATTACTGAGGAAACGCAGTTGTTCTCCATGGAGGAAAACGGCAAATACGTTTTGGGGAAAGACTTTGATGTCAGTGAGACTCTATATACAAGAGGAAACGGTCGTCACATCTTGGTTTCGGACTTTGCTGGTTATCTTGATGGTGCCGGTCATACGATTTCTTCTGGTTACGAATATTGGGGTGATGATACTCAAGGCGGCGCTTTCCTTTTTACCAATTTCAGCGGCACCATAAAGAATTTGAAAGTCTATGCGCAAACCCAAGGCCAAGACTATGGCGGATGTGCCATGGTTGCCCGCACTTTTGCTGGCCACGTTGAAAATTGTGAGTTCACATTGAATGTGGCCACCGCGATGCTAAATCACGCAGCGGGAGGCGTTCTCGGCGTTTCTGTTCAAGGTGGTTCATTGGAAAACAGCAAGATCCATCTTTGGACGCAACATATGTCTACCGCGACCGACTGCTTCGGTTATTATGGGGGCAGACTGGAAGGCGATTCTTTTACGGCTCAAAATAACCAAGTCATCATTCCTAAGGGAATGGAGGCATCCTTCAACGCATTTGTTACGAATGGTGTTTCTGGGGCAAATTATAGCGATGCAACGATGGTAGAAGAAACGGAAGAATTGAATCTTTCTGCGTTAAATACCAATACCGAAGCCGCAAAACATACTGGCGCCGTTCTTGACTCCACCAAATCCTATTGCGGATTGGAAGTTTATAAACTAGAAGGCACAGAATGGGGCGATCGTTATTTGGACAATACCGTTAATCTTTGGGATGATTCGACGGGAAAAGTGGCAAAGAAAGTGACGTTCTTCCTCTCGATTGACGCCGCTTGGTCCTTCGATGGCGGTGGCGCAAAACAAGTCTGGGCCAATGATTCTAACCTTGATCCTTGGACCAGAATTGAAATCGACCGTATCGATTCGACGCAATGTCGTATCTATGTCTCACAATACCGCGCTAGAACCTATACCTTCACCAAAGACACTTCTTTTGGCAAATATTGTTTGAATGGCGCGTTAAACATCTTTGGTCCAGCTTCTGGGCATACTTTCTACGGTACCAAGATGGCAATTGAATGGATGACGGTTTGATTTGATTTCTTCTAAAGGGGGCGTGTTATGAAATTGACTAAATATCGTGCAAATCCGATTTTTGTTCCGAAAAAAAACAACCCTTGGGAGGCAATGTGCGTTTTAAACCCTGCTGTCGTTTATGTAGAGGAAAAGAAGGAATTCGTTATGCTCTACCGGGCAGCGGGGTTCGATAACGCCCACCGGATTGTGCTAGGTTTAGCCACGAGCAAAGACGGCATTCATTTCACCCGTTGTTTCAAAGAACCAGTCTATGACTTGCACACCGATGAGCCTGACGGGGGTTCGATTGAAGACCCGCGCCTGATTCAAATGGGAAACGCATATTATCTTGTTTATGCGGCCCGTCCTTGGTTTTGCGGTCGTTATTGGTTACCACCTGAGGAACGCTGGGAAGGTGGCACTCGTTATAAAGATCCGCAAGAAGACGCCCCGCTTTATTTACGTAAGAACTATTCCGTTTCTTATTTGGCTTATTCCGAAGATCTTATTCATTGGAAAAGATTAGGCAGGCTGTCTGATCCGCGCTTTGATGACCGTGACAATGTCATTTTTCCCGAGAAGATAAAAGGCAAATATTGGAAATTATCTAGGCCTTATCGCCCGGATACTCCGCAAGGCTATGATCATCCTGGCATTTGGATTGCAAGTGGGGACGACATGATTGTTTATGAGGAACCAAAATTGCTTTATCCCAGCGGATTGAACGAATGGCAAGATAACCGTGTTGGCGTAGGTTGCCCACCGATGAAGACGAAAGACGGCTGGTTAATTCTCTTTCATGGGGTCTCCCAAAAAGATAGCTTATATCGTATTGGGTTCATGCTTTTGGACTTAGAGGATCCGACCAAGATTCTTTCCATAAGCAAAGAAGCGGTGATGGAGCCGGATCAAGAATTCGAAAAAAGTCCATTTTATCCAGGCTGTGTCTTCCCGACAGGTTGGGTGAATCGTGATGGGCTCCTCTACATCTATTACGGATGCGGTGATCAATATATTTCCTTAGCCACCGTTAAGTTAGACGACGTATTAAATGCATTAAAGCAGGAGTGAAATCATGAAATCCAAAAGGCTTTGTCTGTTATTCAGTATTTCAGCGCTTGGCTTGTTGTTGCCTGTTGGCGAAAAATTAAATTCTAGTCTCTTTACTCCCGAAAGTATCGCGGCGGACGGAACGGAAGGGATTAAGCCAAATCAGGAAGAACTTTTCCTTAACGGAGAAACAACAACGGCCGACCATGTTTTTCTCTATGAGGAAGGCAAAAGCGGTGGTCAAGCGAATGCTGTCGCTCCCACCTCTTCCAGGCAAGGCCTTGCGCTCTATGGTTTAGAAAGCGGAGCCAAAGCGAGATTTAAAGCGAAGTTAAATGGCGTTTTCGAAGCTGATATGCTGCCATTTTCTAGTGATAAATCGCTAGCGTTAAAAACCTATTCTTTGCTCTTTGAAGACGGGGAAAGCGATGAAACTTTTGCTGTCGTGATTCGAAATTACTCTAACTATGCCGAAGCGGCTATTTGTTACCACGGCGTTATGGTGGCGAATAGTTATTTGACGAATAGCGCCGGTTCGCCAGTACTGACAGGATATTCGACAGAACTCAACCGCTCTGGCTCTTATACCCGTTTTTCTAGCCTAGAAGCCAATATCCGTTTTGATCCTTTTACCAAAAAAGTTCAAGTGAAAAACGGCGACAGTTATTTGACGATTTGGGACTTTTCGCAAGAATACAATGACGGTAGAAGACTCAAAAATCACTTAGATACGTTCCGAAATTATTCTGTCAGCGTGGTTTTCGATCAAGTGGAAAACTATAGTCGCGGATCCTTGTTGCTCTATTCCTTTGGCGGTTATTCCTTAGATCGAGATTTTAACGCCAGTCCAAAAATCTATGCCAACATCGAAACAAAAGCTTTTGTCGGAGAAAAATTCGTGGCACCAAAAGCCGAAGGGACCTCTCCCTTATTAGGCGATATTTCTTCGGATCAAATTGCTACGGAAATCTTAGATCAAAATGGCAATATGCTAAATGCCGGGCAAGAAAATTTCTTCATTCCAGCTTCTGCGGGCACTTATTATCTCCGTTATCGTTACCAAGAGAATACAGTCATCTATCGAATAGAAGCTTTAGAGCGTTCTGCGTTAGATTATCGTTTCTCCTATTCATCCCCGTTAAAAACAAGCGATTTACTTGGGTTACATGCAGAAATTGAGGTGCCTTCATGCATCATTTCTAGTAATGTGCTTAATTTTGGCAAAGACTTCGGTCGTGTGTTTTTAGAAAAGAAAGACGGGACGATGGTTCATGATTTTGGGAAATTAAAAGAAACCACCAAATTTCGTTTGGATGAGACAGGCGAATACAATTTGGTTTATCAACTGTCGCAAGCGAGTGATATCGAAGAAAAACATGCCATTACCGTCAGTGACGAAATCGCTAGCCTAGTAAGCCTAGAATCCCCTTCTAACGCCAGACTAGGCGAACGCATTCAAGTGAAAGACGGGACTGTCTATTATCGAGGTGAAACAAGCAAAGCGACTGCCTCTTTGCTTTCTCCTTCGGGCAAAATTTATTTAAACGGCGAGCATGTTTTAGACGAAAAAGGAATCTATACCCTTCGTTATTCTTATTCCATGGACGGAATCCTTCAAACGCAGGAAAAGAAAATCGGGGTTTATGGAACTTATGAATCGTTATTTAAAGGGGATGGAAGCAAAGCAACCTATGGTCCATTCACGAGTCACGAGGAACAATTTGGCATCACCTTGTCTTTGAGCGATAAGCAACCCCTTGTTTATCAAAAGAAAATCAATCTTAACCAGATTGCCTTTGATGAAAATCTTGCTGATCTCAGTCAAAATGTTCCGTTGATTGAAATGGTTTCTTTGCCACATACCAATGCAGTGAATGATGCAGAAGGACTTTATATCGTTTTGACAGACGCCGAAGACGCGAGCAACGAAATTCAAATTCGAGTGAAATATGTTCCTTATTCACCAGGTTCTTCTGTGGTTCGCACGAAAGCAAAAGGGCAAAGCTGGGTTGGCTATTACTGGAATTTCTGGAACGATATGTCATTAGAAGTGGATTCCGCGCAGACACACGAAGAAGGCGGATTTGCTCTAGGATACAATTTTTCTCACATTTTAAATGGCGCGGAATTTGCCAACAACAAATTATCACTCTATTTCAATGCAGAATCGAATCGCCTTTATGGGCGACCCTGGCAATTAGAAGGCCAGGGCGCTGCTTGTAAGGGGCAAAAAACACCATGGTTAATTCGCGATTATTCCACGAATGATCCAACGCTTTCTGCCTTCGATACGCCTTGGGCTGGCTTTTCCTCTGGAGAAGTCTATATGAGCATTTACGCTTCCGGCGTTAATGGGACTGCTGATTTTGGCGTTCTCAATATCGCAGGAGAAGATCTGACCCAAGAATACGAATATGACGATGACGCTCCAACGCTTGAATTTGCTTTAGAAGACAAAAAGAATCCTCCTTTGGCCGTCGTGGGCAAAAGTTATCGATTACCAGCTTGCACCGCCAAAGATCCAAGTGGGAACCATGTCAAAATCGCGTCTCGCGTCTATTCGGGAAACACCGTGATCCCAATCACAGATGGTGCCTTTACACCGAATTTTTCTGGTTCTTACACCATTGCTTATACGGCAACGGACAGCTATGGCAATCAGACCACAAAATCCTTAGAGATCGAAGCTAAATCGACGGTGAATAAACCAAAGATGACCTTTGATTCTTCCTTCCCGACAACTGGCTATGTTGGAGAAGATATTGCTCTTCCTACGCCCATCATTTCGGATGGTGCTGGCGCAGCTAGGTTTGAAATTAAAGCGTCGATATCTGGCCAAACGCAAATCCTTAACCATCAAATGCTTTCTCTTACGAAAAAAGGCAATTATGTGATTACCTACACCGTCACGGATTATGTGGGCCAATCTTCTAGCAAATCATTCTCTTTGAACGCAGATTATGCCCCGATTCCCTTGGTAGATGAAAATTCGTTACATTTGCCATCCTATTTTTTCGCCGGCGATTCTTATTCTTTAGAAATGTTAAAGGGTTATTTCTATAGCTCCGCAGGAAAAGAAACTTTGGAACCGAGCGTTACGGTAAGTGATGGCGGCGGATTGAAGAAAATAGATGCTTCCACGAATTATGTGCCTGAAGCCTCTGCTTCGGTAAATTGTGCCACCATTACCTATACTTATCGTTCTAACAGTGGTGCAAGCAAGACGTTTGAAAAGGTGATCCCGGTGATTTCTCCGGTCAAAGACTGGAACTTTGTCCAAGAATATTTCCCTGGCGAAAATTTGAATGCATCAGCTCAGAAATCTTCGCTAAAATTTTCTGCGAAAGAAAGCAATCAAGCTTATTCCTTCAGCTTTGCGAGAAAGATTCTAGCTTCTGTATTCTCTTTTTCCTTCTTGCCTAAGAATTCAAAATCATTAAATTTCACCTTGCTTGACGCCTCTTCCTTATCTGAAGTCGCTTCTTTGTCTATCCGCCAGTCGAACGGGCAATGGTTCGCTTCGGTGAATGGCGAAAAAGAAAGAAAACTCGTGCTCGGAAATGATGGGGAAATCACCATTCGTTATGATAAAAACAAGCAGGTGATCACAGATCAACGTGGCGTCGCCTTGTCTTCGGATGTTATTTTCCCTAGCGATTATCTTTATATGAATTGCCAAGTGACGGACGGAGAGGAAATCGAAGGCTTGACGCTTTGCAATCAAAATTTGAATTATCTCCGTACCGATTCCACCGCGCCGATTTTACAAGTCATGGGTAGCGTTTCTGGTCGTTTCGCTCCTGGCTCGACCATTGAGACACCACTCGCTTATGCTTATGACGTTTTATCCGCGCAAAGTGACATCCGTTTAGAAGTCCGTCGTGACGGTGAACTCATCGAAGAACTAGATGGTTCTGTTACCCACTCTTTGCAATTTGAGACGTTTGGCGAATACGAACTTCGTTATATCGTTGAAGATGGTTCTGGTAACGAAGAAAGCGTCTTGTTGCATTTCACCATTTACGATCCGATTGCGCCGTCTTTGACTTTTACCTCCACCTTACCAACAGAAGCAAAAATCGGTGACGTGGTGCAACTACGGAACTATATCGTTGAAGATAATGAACCTAGTTCGGTAACGGTCTCAATACACGTCATTCATCCGAATGGTTTGATTTCTTCGGTGGAAGGCGATACCTATACTTTCGCGGAAAGCGGCAGTTATGTCATTACCTATTTGTTGAGGGACGGGAATGGCAATTATGGTGTTGTTAACCATAAGATTGTGGTCAAATAAGGAGGATAGATATGAAATCCCATGCGATTCAAAAAATAACGCTTCTTACTTTTGCTACTCTGGCTTTGAATGGGTGCACGCACGACCAGCCTTCTGTCATTCGCTCTTCAGAGAACGAATCTCAATCGTCAACGGAAGAAAAGAGCTCTATCAAAGGAACTGGCGAATTTCTCATTCAGAATCATCATAGCGATTATCAGATCGTCATTCCGGACAATAGTGATTCCAATACTTCTTTTGCCGCGACCGAATTACAAACGTTCTTATTACGGGCGACGGATTGCAAATTGGAAATCGTTTCCGACGTCGGCTTGACTTATGACGAAGGCGCCCATTATCTTGCTTTAGGCAAGACCACCATTTGGGATGGCAGTGGCTTTACGATTCCTGAGAATTTAATGGAAACCGGATATCGGATGGAACGTGCGGGGAAACAAATCCTTCTCAATGCCAAAAATTCTACTGGCGTGATTACGGGCGTTTATGACTTCTTAGAGCAAGAAGTCGGTTTGGAAATTTATTCTTATGATGAAATCGCCATCGACACCGTTGCGGATGTGGAACTTTTAGACTGGTCAGTTTTTAAAAAGCCAGTCTTTGACATGCGCAAGATTCTTTATAACACCTTGCTTAATAATCAACTTTATAAGCGCAGGATGCGTTTATATTCCGATCAAGGAGGCGGTGAATGGGCGGCTTTTACGCATACCACGGTTTCGACGTTCTTGCCTTATGACGTTTATGGAAAAGACCATCCGGATTGGTATGCTTCCGGCGGTTCCCAAGTTTGTTATTCTAACGCCGCGATGCAAGACGAGATGGTCGAACGGATGAAATATTTCATCGAGAAGAATCCTGATGCCTACATGATTCAAATTGGTCACGAAGACAATGTCTCCATGTGTGAATGCGCGGATTGTGTGGCAGCGAGAAAAAGGCTTGGCGGATACTCCGGACAAGAACTAGACTACACCAATCAAGTGGCTGACCGCTTAGATGAATGGTTGGCTTCGGCCCATCCGGAACGTACGATGAAATACGTTTTCTTTGCTTACCAAACTTCGCAAAATCCGCCATTAAAAACGAAGACTTCGTCCGATGGTACCGTGAGTTATGTTACCGATGCAAACGGCAATTATGTTCCTTTTTCCGATGACTTCCGCATTCAAAAGAATGTCATGGTGATGTATTGCCCCATTGATATGGACTTTTCCGTGCCCATGAGTCATCCCTCCAATGCGGCCCAGTATCAGCAAATTAAAGGTTGGTGCAATTTATATCAAAGCGTCGGATTACCAGGGGGAGTTTATGTTTGGGATTACTCGATTGCCTCTAGCTCTTTGATGGTCCCATTAAATAATTTCGGCTCCAGTGAAGTGATTTATGACGAACAAGCCAAACTTGGCGTGACCGCGGTGATGGACCAAGCAGACCATCAAACGGGCACCCCCGCATTTGAATCCTTGAAAATTTATACCGAATCCAAGGCCATGTACGAGAGCGACATCCATTACAATGACCTTTGCGATGATTTCATCGCCCATTACTATGGAGAGGCCGCCCCTTATCTTTCTGATTATTTCTATTTGCTTCGCAGCTATTATCAAGAAAAAGGGTTCAGCGGGCATATCTTTGATGACTTTTATCAAAAGAGCCTTTGGAGCTTCGATATTCTTCAAAAATTCTCGATGTTGATCGAAAAAGGCATTGAGGCGATTGAACCATTAAAAAACAGCAATCATTCTCGTTATTTAACTCTTTACGACCGCCTTCGTAGAGAAGAATGCTTCCCCATCTTTGTTACCTTGCGTTTGTTCATGGACCAACTTACCACCCAACAGCAAAAGGACGATTGGCAGATCTTGAACGAATACACCAAAAAATACAATATGGCGGCCAGCCGGGAAGGCAGTTTTGATATGGCAAATTTGTTGGAAGCGATGAGGTTAGAGATTTATGGCGAATAAACATCGAAACACGATTCTACTTTTGGCCATTCCATTACTGGTTTTGGCTGGGTGTCAAACAGGCAAAAAAGGGCAACAAAGTAGCGAAGGTAACTCTTTCTCTTCCGTCCAAGCGGCGCAAAAAATTTCTTTCGCATTTGAAACGTTGCAATTAGAACAGTTCGAAACCAAAGTCGTTCTTGCCTCGGTCACCCCAAGTGACAGCAAGATTAGCTATTCTTCTTCCAATACAAACGTGGCCACGATTTCTCCCACTGGGAAGATTTTGGCAAAAAGCGTAGGCAGTGCCTCCATTAAAGCAAATACCTCTTTTGGTGAGGCTAGCTTTATGCTCGAAGTGGTAGCGCCAAAAGAAAACAAACCGTTGAATTGCAAAAAGAATGTGTATCTTTCTTTAGATGGAAAGCTGCAAGAAGCTCGTCTAGGACTCGAAGGCACTTATGAATATTTCATGATGGATGAAGCAGTGGCAAAGATCGATAACACCGGGAAAATTACCCCGGTCGCCAAAGGCGAGACTGATCTCTTAATCAAGGGAGAAGGTGGCATTGCTTTAACGCATATTAAAGTAGCGGATATTGCTTTGACGAACCCGAGCGATTGGTTAGAAATGCTAAATGCACATTCTATCAAGGCCAAAACGAATCCCGAAACGGGTGTGGCATATGATTCAAACGATCCGCGTGGCTATCTTACAAGGCAAGAAATTCTTTCTGCCAAGAAATCCTATATTTTAGCGAAAGACCTCGATTTTACGGGCACCCCTTACTTATATAAATCGGACTTTAGCACGGATTGCAATCGCGGTGCCTTTTGGAGCGATATCGATGGGGCAGGACATACAGTTAAAAATGTGAAATTTGACGCCTCGATGACGCGTCAAGCGCTCTTCCCTGTTTTGCTGAATGCGACAGTGGAAAACCTCGCTTTTGAGAAAATCACTTATAATGGGGCAGATATCAATGGCGGATTGGCCGTGACGATTTTATCCCATCATAATGATCTTCAACCTGACGGAAAAAGTGCTCTTTCAACCTACTCTACTATCGTTAGAAACGTGTCTCTGAATCTGACTTTCTCTAGCCAATATGCCTATGGTTTAGCTCCCTATTATTATGGCGGGCGTTTCTCTAACGTCTTTATTCAGATGAAGCAAAAGGATGATTTGCCTTTCTTAGGGAAAAGCGCCGGGCTTTTTGGCGATGATTGGCTATGGGGATTCCCTGCGAGTGCGAGCAATTGTATCGCTTATGTGAATAACGAAAGCGAACTGCCCGATGTGGCGGCGGAAAACTATGGTGGGCAACATCTGCTACGTGACAACGTCGTGTCTTCGACTTCCAAGATGGAATGCCTTTATGCAGCTCAATCCTTTCCAAGCGAATATTGGAACGTTTCAGGAGACCATTTCCCTTTGTTAAAACAACAAGGATAGGTTTTTGAAAGGAAGGTGATTGCTCACGCCATGAAATTATTTCTCTAGCAAATCCCGTTCGTTTTTGAAAAAAGTGTCATTCCAATGAATGTTTAAACTAACCTGAGGAGGTTTATATGAATTCATCTCATAAAAATGTTCGCCGTGTGACCTTATGGGTGGCATTGGCTTTAGTTATGCCAACTTGTTTGGCCGCTTGTAATGGGGCATCCCACGTTCGTCCTGATTCGAATAAAGGTGGCTCTTCTCCAGTCTTACCTGACCAAACGAAGACCCAATTGCACGTGAAATACACCAATGGGGGTTTGCGTCGCGAATGGATTGATCACGTGGTCGCTTCTTTTGAAGAAAAATACAAAGATTATTCCTTTGAAGAGGGCAAGAAAGGCGTTCAAATTGTCGACTCTTTCAATAAAAGAGATATCGTTGCCGCGAATATCCCTCAAGACACCAATCAAGTGTACTTAATGGAATCTAGCGACTATCTTAATTTCAAAGCACAGAATGTTTTGGCCGATATCACCGATGTGGTGACTTCACCAATCCAAGATGGTCCGTCGGCAACGGAAGAGAAGACTATCGCAGATTTACTGACGCCGGAAGGAGAGGCTTTCTATAACTTGGGAACAAAGGAAAACCCGTCCTATTACGGCTTGCCTTTCTTCTCTTCTGCCTGTTCGATAAGTTACAATCAGTCCGTTTTCGAAAAAAATAATTTCTATTTCGCGGAAGGAAAAAGCGGCGATGATGTGACGGACTTAGACGACGCGAGAGAAGTCAGTTCTTTGTTCGTGAGTAAATCTAGCGACGCGAAATCTGCCGGCCCTGACGGCATCAAAGGAACTTCTGACGATGGATTGCCTGCAACATATGCCGATTTCCATGCTTTGCTGACATTCATGAAAGAAGGCGGATCGCAAGTTACTCCCTTTATTTGGAATGGTTATGAAACCGGTTATTTGATTTCCGCGTTGCTTAGCGCTTATTGCACCGCTATCGGCGTGAATCAATCCAAACTCATGATGTCATGGCAAGGCGAAGGCAAAGATCTTTATGAATTAAGCGCGGACGGTGGTTTTGTTAACGACAGCACCGGTGGGCATCATTTGCTTTCTTCTTTAGATATCACTCCCAATAATGCCTATCAATTGCATCAGCATAAAGGATTGTTAGACGCTTTAAAATTGGCGAAATTAATCGTCGGAGATACGAAAAACTATTATTCCAAATCCTTTTCTAGTTCCTTTGATCATCTTACGGCTCAGAAATATTTCATTTGTGGAAAAGAGAAAGGCCTGATCAAAAACGATATCGCCATGAATATTGAAGGCACTTGGTGGAACGCAGAAGCAAACGATAACTACAAAGATGAAAACGATCGGCTAAGCAAGAAATTCGCGCTCTTGCCGATGCCCTTCCCAACCAAGGAACAAATTGGGGGCAAAAACATTCTTGTTTCGGAACGTGATTCTATGATTTTCATCAACAAGAATTGCGATCCTGCCGTTTTGCCAGCCGCGAAAGCTTTTGTGTCTTTCCTTCACAATCAGGAATCGCTGAACACTTTTACTCGCTATACCGATATGGTACGGAATTTAAAGAAATACGATTTGACGGAAGAAACGCTTTCTCACATGTCGACTTATGGCAAATCCGTCTACGAGACCTTCTTCTCCGACCATTCTTACGTCTTTGACTTCCGCCCAGCCAATAACGTTACCGCTAAGAATGCGACGTTGCTAGGCTACCGTCACTGGCCATTTGGCGTTGGCTCAGTTGATGCCGACAACAATCCGATGTTCTATTTCGCAAAGAACACCAGCGTCACGCCGGAACAGCATTTCTTAAGAATCAATCAATACTTTAAATCCAGCTGGAGCAGCGTCCAAAAATCTTGAGAAGCATTATGGAGCGCGACACTTTAACTTTCAATAAGAAGTCTTTGACTGCGAAATGGAGAAAGCTATCCACCAAAGGTGTTCCGTTTTATTTTGCGATGGCGTTTCTCCCTTTGCTTCAATTTTTCGTCTTTTATATTATCGTTAATTTTAATTCCGTTCTTTTGGCTTTCCGTTCCCTCTATATCACGCAAGAAGGCGGATTGGTAGAAGAGTGGGTTGGCTGGCAAAATTTCAAAACCATTTTTTCGCTCTTTGCGCAAGAAAAGACGATGTTAATTTCCTTAGCTAACAGTGCGATTTTCTTGGCTTTGGATTTGTTCATTATCATTCCTCTAGGCGTGATGTTTGCCTACTACATTTACCTCAAACGTCCCTTTGCTGAACTCTTTAAGACATTGTTATTCATGCCAAGCGTGATCTGCAGCATGGTCTTTGTGATTTTCTTCAAAGATTTTGTCGAAGCCGTCGTCCCCGCTTTAGCGGAGAAATGGTTCAACGAGATTTTAATTCTTGGCGTTTTTAATGATCCAAGCCGTGGACTGGTAGCCTTGATGATTTTCTACGTTTTCATTTCGTTTTCGGGACAAATCCTCTTATATGTGAATGCGATGTCGGCGATTTCGAAACCTAGCGTGGAGGCTGCCAAAATCGATGGGGCAAGCGAATTTTGTATCTTTTTGCATGTGGCATTGCCAAGTTGTTGGGGAACGATTGTTTCTCTTGCTGTGATTTGTATCGCCGCCGTGGTCACCAACCAAGCATATTTGTTCTCTTTCTATGGCAATAGTGCACCGGGAGAAATCTTTACGATTGGCTATTATCAATGGACTTTGCTTACCAAAGGGAAAGGAAGCGAAAACATGATGAATTATCCGATCGCTAGCGCTTTCGGATTATTGTCGACCGTCATCGCAACACCTTTGACTTTTGGCGCCAAATGGTTGCTTCACAAACTGGGGCCGAAGGAGGAGTAAACGATGATGCTCGTTCATAGCAATAAAAAAGATTTCAGCTGGTTTTCCGGTATTTTATTGGCGTTGCTTACGTTGTTCTCTTTTGGTTTGGTCTTTTTGTTACTTTGGGCCTTGATGTCTGCGTTTAAAACGAGCGACGCTTTTGATATGGACGCGCTTGCGTTTCCTGCGCCCGGGCAGTGGACCTTTTCCAATTTCACCGAAATTTGGTATCAAATGGTGATTGAAGTGCAAAATATTTTTGATCCAAATCCCCATTACGTCGGTGTTGATGTGATGTTTCTTTATTCGCTTGTTTATGCGGGTGGGTGCGCCTTCGTGCAAACTTTCACTACGGTGACGATGGCTTATATCAGCGCAAGATACCCTTCACCACTTTCCAAAATCATTGACTCGATTGTCTTAGTTACCTTGATTATGCCCGTCGTCGGTAATACCGCTTCTTTATTACAAGTCATGCATTTCTTACATTTGTACGACAACATTCTCGGTGCTTTTGTGATGAAATGCGCTTTTAATAATGTCTATTATTTCATTTTTCGCGCTGCCTTCTCTCGAGTGCCGCGCGACTATGCGGAAAGCGCCTCCATTGATGGAGCAGGGCACTTCCACGTTTACACTTCGATTTATCTTCCGATTATTGCTCCGTTATTTTGGACCATATTCTTGCTATTATTTATTTCCTATTGGAACGATTATCAGGTTCCTTATCTATTCTTCCCAGACCAACCGACTTTGGCGCTTGGCTTATTCGCTTTAGCCAATTACCCGATTCAAAATGGTGGGAAATTGCCGACGATTCAAATCGCCAGCGGCATTGCGGTTTTCATCCCGATTTTTATTCTCTTTATGGCTTTCCGCAAGAAAATTATGAGCAACATCGATGAAGGTGGGGTAAAGGGTTAATGATGAGAACGATGAGAAGTACGAACGAGGCGGAGCAGATTTATTTTGATACGAGCAACCCTCTTTTAAAGCTGGGTGGAGATTTAAATTCGATTAACTTCTTGTTTCATATCAATACTTTTGATTATCCAGTGGAGCATTCTCATGTTGACTTTTATGAATTCACGATGATGGTTGACGGCGAGGTTGCTAACTTCATCAATTCTCAAAAAATCATTGCGGCAAAAGGGGATGTTTTAATCGGCTTGCCTTCGGATTGCCATGCAATCAAAAAACTAGGGAATGGGAAGCTTCGATATATCAACTTCCTCGTGAGAGCAAAGCATTTTGAAGAAATTTGTGGAAAGACGAAATCGGATTTATTGTCGTGGTTACCTTCTTTTTCCCGGGTGATACACGGGAAAGAAGAATTGCTTCTTCACTTTGAATCGGCGGCTCGAAATGCGGATTTTGTGAGTGAAGAGAAGCGAGCTAAAACTCAGACTTCTTTTGAAAGTTTGTTGTTTCATATCCTTTCAGAACTGCTCGAGATTCAAGCAAATCCAGAAGGCCAAAAGCCAACCTCCAAATTCGAGCGAAGCTTACAAGAAATTCAACGCGAGCATCCTTTATACGGGCTTAAAGTGCAAGATTTATGTGACAAAATGAATTATTCTAGAGCTTCGCTGAATCGCTTGTTCAAAAAACATTATGGATTGTTGCCTTCGGAGTTCTTGTTACGGGAGAAAATGGATCACGCACGTAATTTATTGTTGACGACGGATATGTCCATTTTTGATGTCGCCATAGAAAACGGGTATTCAGGCTCTTGCCAGTTTACCGTGGTGTTCCATGATTATTTTGGGATGACGCCGACGCAATTCCGCCGGCAATTGCAAGGACAAAAGAACTAAGATGCTGCCACCGAAAATCGCAAAGCATATTCAAGATGCCAAAAGGCGTTATGAGGCCTTCGATCCAAAAAAAGAGGCTTTTACTTTCTTTTTTATTACTGACGTTCATACTGGTGGGAACAAAAACTATCAACAATATGATTTTCTGTTTGATGCTGCAAAGACTCTTCCCGCTCATTTGCTGGTCAATGGAGGAGACCTTGGCTTAGATTGCGGACAAAACCTCGCCCAAGAGACATTTGTTTTAAACAAAACAAAAGAGGGCATGC
>Ga0256871_1000518_pt1 | contig 16314 bp, 12 predicted proteins | sample RumenRJG_07RNA_FD_185439 | JGI IMG/M metagenome (GOLD analysis project Ga0256871, IMG submission 185439) | Metatranscriptome of bovine rumen microbial communities from Lethbridge, Alberta, Canada - Rumen RJG_07 (Metagenome Metatranscriptome) | ecosystem: Host-associated > Mammals > Digestive...
CAGGAGGAAACATAAATGAATGCAACATTACTGTCAAAAGAAAACAATGAAGCCAAGTTCAAGATGGAGATAACCGCCGAAGAATTCGAGAATGCGGTGATCGATGTCTATAAGAGAGAAAAGGACAAGTTCCAGATCGACGGATTCAGAAAAGGCAAAGCTCCCAGGAGCATTATCGAGTCGCATTACGGGGAGAGCATCTTCTATGAGGATGCTATCAACAATATATTCTCCCTCCAGTATCCTCTGGCCATCGACCAGCTGGACCTGCAGGTCATCGACTATCCCAGGACCGAGTTTGGCCAGATCAGAAAGGGCGAACCCATCGAGGTCACCGTTACCGTAGCCTGCTATCCCGAATTCGAGGTCAAGGACTACACCGGTGTCAAGATCGACAAGGTGGATGCTGAAGTCACCGACGAGGATGTGGAAAACGAGATCAACGACATGGCCAAGAGGAATTCCCGCATGGTAGAGGTCGACAGACCCGCTCAGGACGGGGACACGGTGCTGATCGACTACGAAGGATGGGTCGGAGACGAGCAGTTCGAGGGCGGTACGGCAGAGAGACAGCCGCTGAAACTTGGCTCAGGGACCTTCATCCCCGGATTCGAGGAGCAGCTCATCGGAGCGGTCAAGGACGAGGAGAGAGACGTGAAGGTCACCTTCCCCGAAGAGTATCAGGCGGAGAACCTGGCGGGCAAGGATGCCGTCTTCAAGTGCAAGGTCCACGAGATCAAGGAGCAGGAGCTTCCTGAGATCAACGACGAATTCGTCAAGGATGTCAGTGAGTTCGACACTCTGGATGAACTCAAGGCCGATGCCCGCAGGAAGCTGGAGGAACTCAAGCAGAAGAGAGCTGAGGACTCCATGAAGAACAGCGTCATCGAAGCTGTATTCGAAGCAAACGATATCGATGTTCCCGATCCCATGGTGGAACAGGAACTGGACAATATGCTCAATGAGTTCGATCAGCAGCTGAGAGCACAGGGAATGGATATCCAGACCTACTTCCAGTACATCGGCAAAGATCCTGCAGACTTCCGTACGGAGATGAGGGACGAGGCATTCAAGAAGACCAAGACCCGCATGATAGTCACATGGATCGCCGAACACGAAGACTTCGAGGTAACGGAAGAGGAAGTTTCCCAGGAGATCGAGAACATGGCATCCCAGTACGGCCTTGAGAAGGAGAAACTGGTCGAGATGCTGGGTGAGGACAACCTGGGCATGATAAAGGGAGACCTTAAGGTCCGCAAGGCTGTGGACTACATGTATGACAACGCTGTCATCGAGTAAGCAGACGGTCTTATAAACAGGAGGCAATATGGCGATGATCCCTTATGTGGTCGAACAGAGCGGCTCCGGAGAAAGGATGTATGACATCTACTCCAGGCTTCTCAAGGACCGGATAATATTCATAGGCGAAGAGATAGACGATCACCTGGCCAGCATAGTGGTGGCACAGATGCTCTTTCTCGAGGCCGAAGACCCCGACAAGGATATAAACGTATATATAAACAGTCCGGGAGGATCCGTGACTGCCGGTATGGCCATATACGATACCATGCAGTACATCAAACCCCAGGTATCGACCATATGTGTCGGCATCGCAGCCAGCATGGGAGCCTTCCTTCTGGCAGCGGGGGAAAAAGGCAAGAGATACGCTCTTCCCAATGCCGAGATAATGATCCACCAGCCCATGGGCGGTGCGAAGGGTCAGGCCGAAGACGTGAAGATCCACGCCCAGTGGCTTCTCAGAACGAGGGAAAAACTGGACGGGATCCTCAGCGAGATAACGGGAAAGCCCCTCAAGACCATATCCAGGGATACTGACAGAGACAACTTCATGTCGGCGGAAGAAGCTGCCGAATACGGGATCATCGACAAGGTGATCACCAGAAGATAAAGGGAAGCAAGATGGCGAAATACGATAAAAACGATGAACTCTGCTGCTCGTTCTGCGGAAGACCACAGAGTCAGGTGGGTCAGCTCATAAGCGGGCCCGACGTATATATCTGCGACGACTGCGTCGAGCTTTGCCTTGACATTATCAAGGAGAAGGCCGGACAGCAGTCTGCAGGAGAGGCGACACACAGGAGCCCTGCAGATCTTCCCAAGCCAAAGGAGATCGATCAGATCCTGTCCGAGTACGTGATCGGTCAGGACAGCGCCAAGAAGTCTCTGGCAGTTGCCGTCTACAATCACTACAAGAGGATCTATCTGGGCGAGAATACCGACGATGTGGAACTGCAGAAGAGCAACATCGTCATGATAGGTCCTACAGGATGCGGCAAGACTTTGCTCGCACAGACTCTGGCAAAGATACTGGACGTTCCCTTTGCCCTGGCGGATGCCACCACACTCACCGAAGCCGGCTACGTAGGCGAGGACGTTGAGAACATCCTCCTCAAACTCATCCAGGCAGCGGACTGGGATGTGGAGAGAGCCCAGAAGGGAATAATATATGTGGACGAGATCGATAAGATCGCAAGGAAGTCTGAAAATCCGTCCATAACAAGAGATGTCAGCGGAGAGGGAGTCCAGCAGGCTCTCCTCAAGATCATAGAGGGCACTGTGGCAAACGTTCCTCCTCAGGGAGGGCGTAAGCATCCTCATCAGGACTTCATCCCCTTCGATACATCCAACGTGCTCTTCATATGCGGGGGAGCTTTCGACGGTATCGACAAGGTCATCCTGAAGAGGATAGGCAGGAAGGTCATCGGTTTCAACTCCGATGTCGAAGACAACGAGATCGACAAAGAGAAGATAATGGAGCATGCTCAGCCTGAGGATCTGCTGAAATATGGCCTGATCCCCGAGTTCGTGGGCAGACTGCCGGTACTCGTGACCCTGGAGGACCTTTCCAGAGAAGCCCTTCTGTCCATACTGACTGAACCGAAGAATGCACTGGTCAAGCAGTACTCCAAACTTCTGGCCATGGACAAGGTGAGCCTGGTCATCGAGGATGATGCCCTCCAGGCCATAGCCGACAAGGCCATCGAGCGCAAGACGGGCGCCAGAGGTCTCAGAGGTATCCTTGAGAAGATAATGACCGGGATCATGTACGACATCCCGTCGAGGACCGACGTCACCAAATGCATCATCACAAGAGACGTGGTAGAAGGAAATGCTGAACCGGTGCTGGTATACAGAGAGAAAAAGAAAGGGTCAGCAAACAAAAAAGCGGAGAGCGCATAATGGAAGATAAGAAGAAAACATATTACGAAGAAGAAGCTATAGACCTGCCAGTCATACCATTGAGGGGACTGGCGGTTTTTCCCAATATGGTACTCCACTTCGACATAGGCAGGGAGAAGTCCATCAATGCTCTTGAAAAGGCAATGGTGAACAATCAGAACATCTTCCTGACCTCACAGATCGATGAGAACACCGATCTGCCGACGCCTGATGACTTCTACAAGGTGGGCACCATCGGCAGGATCAAGCAGATGCTCAAACTTCCGGGTGATTCCATCAGAGTCCTGGTGGAGGGAATGAGCAGAGGCAGGATCGAGGAGGTCCTCTTCGAGGTGCCCTATTTCAAGTGCAGAGTAAGACCTATAAGAGTCGAGGAAAACACCAGCGAGGATCCGGCCATAGAGGCCCTTATGAGGACGGTGCTGACAAACTTCGACGAGTACATAAATCTGGATCAGAATCTGGCACCGGAGACCTTTGCCTCCGTGGTGACCATCGAGGAAGGCGGCCGCATGGCCGATGTGATCGCATCTCACATCGAGATCAGACTGGAGGACAAGCAGGAACTCCTGGAGACGCTGGACCCAGCAGAGCGGCTGGAACTTCTGAACAACCTCCTCCTCAAGGAGATAGAGATCCTGAAGATAGAACAGGATATATCCACCAAGGTCAAGACTCAGATCAATCAGAACCAGAGGGAGTACTATCTGAGGGAACAGATGAGAGCCATCCAGGAGGAACTGGGCGGAACTGAAGACGTCGAGGACGAGGTGGCCACCTTCAGAGAGAAACTGGAGAAACTGGATCTCGAAGAGAAGACCAGAGAAAAAGTGTCCAAGGAAATAGACAGATTCTCCAGGATGCAGGCATCATCGGCCGAGGCCACCGTGAGCCGCAACTATATCGAGACAATACTGGAGCTCCCCTGGAACACATACAGCGATGACAATATCGACCTGAACAAGGCGGAGAAGATCCTCAACGAAGATCACTACGGCCTTGAGAAGGTCAAGGAGAGAGTCCTCGAATATCTGGCTGTCATGCAGCTTTCCGATGGACTCAAAGGCCCCATCCTCTGTCTTGTGGGACCTCCGGGAACGGGCAAGACATCCATAGCCAAGAGCATCGCAAGATCCATCGGCAGAGAGTTCGTCAGGATGCCCCTTGGCGGCGTCAGGGACGAGGCGGAGATAAGGGGACACAGGAGGACCTATATCGGAGCAATCCCGGGAAGGATCATAAGCGGCATCAGGGAGTGCGGCACTGCAAATCCCGTCTTCCTCTTCGATGAAGTGGATAAGATCGGAGCAGACTTCAGAGGAGATCCGGCATCGGCTCTTCTCGAGGTCCTTGATCCTGAACAGAACAAGTACTTCATGGACCATTATCTTGAGGTCAACTTCGACCTTTCCAGGGTCATGTTCGTCACCACGGCCAATACGACGGAGACCATACCAAGGCCGCTTTTGGACCGTATGGAAGTGATCGAGCTTTCCAGCTATACACAGGAAGACAAACAGCAGATAGCGAAACACTATCTGGTCCCCAAGCAGATCAGGGAGAACGGTCTGAAACCGTCAAACATTGCCTTTTCAAAAACGGCCATAAGGTCCATGATCGACTACTACACCAGAGAGTCGGGAGTGAGGAACCTGGAGCGCGAAATAGGGAATGTCTGTCGCAAGGTAGCCAGAAAATACGTATCGGGAGACAAGAAGAAGGTCAGCGTGACTGCCGCCAACATAGACACTTTCCTGGGCAAGAAGAAGTACAGGTTCGATCGCATAAGAGGCAAGTACGAGGTCGGCGTTACCACAGGCCTTGCCTGGACCATAGTCGGAGGAGACACCCTCTTCATAGAGACTGTCGCTGTCCCCGGAACGGGCAAACTGGTTCTCACAGGTCAGATGGGCGAAGTGATGCAGGAGTCGGCAAGGGCAGGACTGAGCTATATAAGATCCATAGCGGACAAACTGGGCATCGAAGAGGATTTCCACAACAAATATGACCTTCACATACATATCCCGGAAGGAGCCATCCCCAAGGATGGACCCTCAGCAGGCGTCACCATGTGTACAGCCATGGTGTCGACGTTGACGGGACGTCCGGCGAGAAAGGATATCGCCATGACCGGAGAAATAACACTCCGCGGCAAGATCCTTCCCGTTGGAGGCATCAGGGAAAAGGTGATGGCAGCTCACAGGGCGGGCATCAGGAAGGTGCTTCTGCCCGAAGAGAACGAGGCCGACATCCAGGATATCCCGGAAGTGGTCAGAAATGAGATGGAATTCGTCCTTCTCAAGACGGCATCGGATGCGATGAAACAGGTGCTCAAATGAGGATAGTCAGATCGGAACTCGAACAAATAGCGGCCAAGCCTTCCCAGTATCCGCCTGAAGACATGGTGGAGATCGCCTTTGCAGGCAGATCGAACGTGGGCAAGTCGTCTCTGCTGAATCTGCTGACGGGACGGAAGAAGCTGGCTTATGTCTCGGGAAGCCCGGGAAAGACCAGGACCATCAATTTCTACAGGATAAACGATGAGTTCAGGATAGTCGACCTTCCCGGATACGGCTACGCCAGGGTCTCAAAGAAGATATCCGAGGGATGGGGCGAAATGATGGAGAATTATCTCGAAAACAGGCCCAACCTGCTCACCGTGATACAGCTTGTGGACATCCGCCACGAGCCATCGAAACAGGATGTGGAGATGCACAGATATCTTGAGCATTACGACCTCTGTCATATAGTGGTCGCCACCAAGGCAGACAAGATCTCGACCAACCAGAGAGCAAAGGCGATCAAGACCATAAAAAACAGTCTCAAACTGGCTGACGATGTACGCATCTACCCGGTTTCAGCTCTGAAGAAGACGGGTCACCAGGAGCTGCTTGCAGGAATGGAAGAATTGATAGAATGCAGTTTTTCGGATTCAGAGTACTGATAAAAAGGATCAAGGCCATCAGGTTCATGATGGCCGACAAGACGGTGAAGTGGACCAAGAAGGCTATAATCATAGCCGGTATCGTGTATCTTTTCCTGCCTTTTGATATCATCCCGCCGGTCATATTCCCCTTCGGATTTCTCGACGATATCCTGGTCTGGGGACTCATCCTGTGGTATCTGTCCAGCGAGCTGGACAAGTACTGGATAGGGGAGAAGCCAAAGGATTACTCCGGAAAATTCCGTGGCAAAACGGTGGTCGATGATGTAGAATATAATGTAGACGACGAAAAGGCTGAAAAAGGAGGCTCTGACGGGGATGCATGAAGATACCATCGGGACTGTGATGATCACTCAGGATGAGATCCAGGCAAAGGCAAGGGAGATCGGAAAGAAGATCACCGAGGACTACAGCGGCAAACAGATAGTACTTGTTGGGATCCTAAGAGGAGCGGTCCTGTGGATGGCCGACATAATGAAGAGCGTGGATCTGGATATGACCATCGACTTCATGGCCGTATCCAGTTACGGCGCAGCAACAAGATCCTCAGGTGTCGTCAAGATCAACAAGGATCTTGATACCGATATCGAAGGCAAGGATGTCATCATCGTCGAGGATATCGTAGACAGCGGAGTAACGCTGAATTATCTCAAGGGATACTTTGAGAGCAGGGGAGCCAGCAGCGTCAGGATATGCAGTCTCCTCGACAAGCCCGCAGGACGCAGGATAGATATAGACGTCGACTACATAGGCTTTACCGTTGATGACAGATTCATCGTCGGATACGGTCTGGACTATGATCAGAGGTATAGAAATCTTCCCTACATAACCTATCTGGAAGATTGAGATCAGATGAACCAAGGAGGCAAAATGGCTTACACAGTAAAGATCGGATTATCGAACAAACACGTACATCTCTCCCAGGAGCACCTGAACGTTCTCTTCGGAGAGGGCCACGAACTTACGCCGACAAAGGATCTTGTCCAGCCCGGACAGTTCGCTTCGGAGGAGAAGGTAGATATCGTAGGACCGAAGAAGACCCTCACAGGCATTCGTGTTCTGGGACCCGTACGTCCCGAGACACAGGTGGAACTGGCAATGACGGATGCCAGAACGCTGGGCATCAAAGCTCCCGTAAGAGAGTCAGGTCATCTTGACGGTACTCCCGGATGCAAGCTGGTTGGACCTGAAGGCGAAGTCGAGCTGGATCACGGTGTCATCGTAGCGCAGAGACATGTACACCTGAATCCGGAGCAGGCTGTCGAAGCAGGCGTCAAGGACAAGGATGTAGTATGCCTCAAAATAGATGGCGAAAGAGGTCTGATTTTTGACAACGTAGTAGTCAGAGCAGGCGAGAAGCACGAGAAGGAAGTTCATCTTGATACAGACGAAGGCAACGCCGCAGGATGCGGTCCCGATGCCGTCGCAGAGATCATCAAGTAGAAACTGTAAGATCCGACCCGGGGTCCTAAGAGCCCGGGTCGTGTGTATAAGTTGTTCCGGATCGGGAGAAACGGTTCCGGAGATTTTTGCATGAGAGGAGAGTAGACGGCGTGATCACGAATGGAAACTGGGGAGCATGTCAGTGGACTATTTCCGAAAGCGGAGATCTGACCATATATGAGGGCAAAGCAGATACCATAGCGGCTGAAGCCATGAGCCCGTGGTACGATCACTGCGGATCCATTAACAGCGTAACCATCGAAGGCAGAGTCCATTTCGATGAGGGCGCATCATTGTCATGCATGTTCAAGGACTGCAGCAATATGAAATCTGCAGATCTTTCACAGCTGGACACTACCGGAGTCACATCTATGACATCCATGTTCGAGGGCTGCGAGAGCCTGACCGAACTGGATGTATCCAATATGGACTTTTCCCGTGTCAACAGTATATCGGGAATGTTCAACAGCTGCTCATCTCTCAAAAGTATAGACTTTACCGGTGCCGATACGGGCAATCTGGTCAGCATGATCGGCACCTTCATGAACTGCAAATCCCTTGAGGAAATCGAACTGAGCCATCTCGACACCTCCAGAGTGGTGGATATGAGCTGGCTTTTCTGTGGATGCGAGAATCTGAAAAAAGCTGATCTCTCCTTCCTCGACACATCTAACGTGGTGGATATGAGCTGCATGTTCCTTTCATGCAGTCAGCTGGAACATGTAGATCTGGGCGATCTGGACACATCGTCTGTTATGGATATGTCCAGGATGTTCATGTACTGCAGGAATCTCAGATGTCTCAATGTTTCGAATCTCGACAACAGCAGGACGGATCAGGCCGAGGATATGTTCCTGGGATGCGATCGCCTTTGCTCTCTGGATACGGGCGACAGGTTCACGTTCATCGGCAGCGGAAACGCCCAGGTCATCCTTCCCGAGAGCGGAAGAGGCGAGGACGACGAATCCGACTGGAGGAAGTCGACGGAGGGCGTTTACTACAAACCCGGCTCCAGATACTTCGTCAGATTCGACGGAGGTGGAGCAGAGGGCGAGATGGCCGAGGTCACATGTTTAGCAGCCGACACATATGTAATACCCCTGCCTGCATACGCCACTCCCGAAGGCAAGGTCTTCAGTCACTGGAACACCAGATTCGACGGAAGCGGCACATCGTACAGCCCGGGAAACAGGGTGGACATCTATGCGGACATGGAGCTTTTCGCGATCTGGGCAGGAGCTCCAAGGATAAGAGAGGAACACGAGATCCCGGCTCTGGTCCACGGACAGACAGCCGATTGGGACTGGCCTGAAACGGAGCGGGTAGGCGCAGACATCAGCGAATTCGTAGCACAGATCAAGCGCCCCGGATCCGATAAATGGTGCGAGCTTACGAAAGAGGACAGCATAGCCGCAGAGGATGACGGCTCCATGTTGCGCTACAAGGTGGCCAACTTCGTCGGAGCCACATATACCGACCCGGTAAAACTCAAGGTTTCGAAGGCCGACTACGACATGAGCTCGGTCCGTTGGATCAAGCCCGCCGATCTCTCCTATGACGGTGAAGAGAAGAGGGTGTTCCTGGAGGGACTTCCCGATGGTGTCGTAGCAGCTTATACGGGCAATACCGGTACGGAGGTAGGAGATTACATGGCCTCCGCCGTACTCTCATATGATAACGAACACTACAACGAGCCGCCTTTCATCAAGCCTCTAAGCTGGAGCATAGGTCGTGGTCATTACAATATGGATGCCATCGGCTGGAACTACATGGAGGCCTTCGAATATGACGGCACGCAGAAACAGGTAAGACTGGAGGGCCTGCCTGAAGGGACCACTCCCTACTACGACGGAGCCGAGGGCGTGGATGCGGGGACATATACTGCCACCGTAGGACTGGATTACGACATAGAACATTACGACCGCCCCGAGGGCATCGCGCCATGCACATGGGAGATAAAAAAGACGACCCACGACATGAGCGGGACCCGCTGGAGCGAGGAGAACACCTTCGTATACGACGGAGGTGAGAAGAAGGTTGAACTGACGGGACTGCCCATCGGCGTCACGGCTCAGTACACCGGCAACCAGGCTTCGGAAGCGGGACAGTACACGGCAAGGGCAGCCTTCGTGGTGGACGATCCCAAGAACTTCTGCATCCCGGATCCGGTCTCCTTCGAATGGGAAATCAAAAAAGCCGACCACGATCTTTCGGAGATGAAGTGGAGTCTGGATCATTTCGAATACGACGGGACGGAGAAGGAGATACACCTTGAAAATGTCCCCGAGGGCGTTGAAGTATCCTACGAGGGAACCACAGGGAAGATGGCCGGAGCCTATCTGGCAAGGGCCGAGTTCCTGGTGGAGGATCTGAAGAACTACAATCCCATATCACCCTGGACCCAGTCATGGCAGATCGCAAGATCCAGCTATGACATGAGCAGGGTAAGGTGGAACTACAGCAGTCCCTACGTATATAACGGGACAGAGAAGAGCGTACATCTCAAAGGTCTTCCCGAGGGAGTCGCCGCCACATATGAAAATGCAGCAGCGATCGATGCAGGTGAGTATACTGCAAAGGCGATCCTCGACTTTGACAGAAACAACTACGATGAGCCGGAAGCTCCCCCATGCACCTGGGAGATCAAGAAGGCAAGCCCGGACACTTCCGGCATATGCTGGGAGTATGAGGGCCCGTACACCTACAACGGAGAGAGCCAGGGAGTATATCTGGCCAATGTACCCGACAGATTCACTGTGGAATACGAAGGAAACACAGCAGTCGATGCGGGGACATATGTTGCAGTTGCACAGCTGAGATCCATGGACTCCGTCAATTACAGGGATCCTGAGCCCATGGAGATAACATGGAGGATCGACAGGGCCGCTTTCGAGCTTCCCGATATCCACTGGGATTCGAAGAGCATCAAAACATTCGATGGTGGTGAGAAGAGCGTGCAGATAACCGACCTTCCCGAGGGAGTCAAGGCGGTATATTCAGGCAACAGGGCCACCGATGCAGGAAAATATACAGCAAGGGCCGAGTTCGTCGTAGACGACGATGTGAACTTCATAGCTCCCGATCCCGTAGAGATCGAATGGGATATCGACAGGGCTCTCATGGACATCTCTGAGATCAGATGGAATACGGTCACCGATTTCACATATGACGGTACTGAGAAGAGGATCGCGCTTACGGGCGTGCCTGAGGGAGTAGAGGTAAGATACGAAGGGGCATCCGCCACCGACGCAGGTGAGTATTCGGCAAGGGCGGAACTGATCCCGCCTGAGGGAAGCAACTTCAGGAACACCAGGATACTGAATCAGCTCTGGAGGATCAACAAGGCTACCATAGATGTGAGCGGAGCCCATTGGAACGATCCGGGCCAGCTCATATATGACGGTCAGGAGAAATTCGTCAGTGTGGGCAACCTGCCATCATCGGTAAGGCCTCTCTACGAAGGGGACAGACACACCAAGGCCGGAGAATACACTGCAAGTGTAAAACTCATCCCCGTCTATCAGCAGAACTATATGGCGCCTGAGTTCGAGGACTTCACCTGGAGGATCGAAAAGGCTCAGGTCGACGTGGACGATGCTGTATGGAGCGACAGTGAAGAACTGATCTACGATGGTCAGGCCAGGACGGTCCGGATAGAGAACCTGCCCGAGATGATCAAGGCAAGCTATACAGGCAACGAGGCGACGGATGCCGGTCAGTACGTGGCGACGGCCACCTTCGAATCCCTCGATGAGAGGAACTACATAGCGCCTGCATCCATTCAGCATTCATGGGTCATATCGAAGGCAGACATCGATATATCCGATATGCACTGGGCAGAAGAAAGGGAATTCCCATACAGCGGCGAGGAGAGATCCATAACCCTGGAGAACGTGCCCGATTCCATCGAAGTCACCTACAAAGGCAACGCAGCCACCGATGCGGGACAGTACATGGCATCGGCCGAACTGGGACCCGTAGATGCCAAGAACTACAATGTCCCGACCATAGATCCCGTAGCCTGGGAGATCACCAAGGCGGATCTGGACATTACGGGAGTAAGTTGGGTATCGGCAGAGAAACTGGTCTATGACGGCAGCCTTAAAGTAGTAGGTCTTACAGGACTTCCCGAGGAGGTCGACGTAGAATACGAGAATAATACAGCGGTAGATGCAGGCACATACCACGCATCGGCAGTGCTCTCCATAAACAGCACAAACTTCAAGGCGCCGCCCATCAGAGGATGTACATGGACCATAGCCAAGGCGGAGGTCGACATGAGCGATGTGAGCTGGAGCTATGCTCTCGACTTCCTCTATGACGGCTATGAGAAACACGTGGAACTCATGGATCTTCCGGCTGGAGTGAAGGCCGAGTACACCGGCAACGAAGCTATCGAGGCGGGCACCTACATGGCGCAGGCAAAACTAACCGTCGAGGATCCCAACTATGAAGCTCCCGCTGTCGAGCCTCTCGAATGGAAGATACTCAAAAGCGATTACGATTTCAGCAGGACCCACTGGGTAGGCACCACAGGACAGGTGTACGACGGAACGGCCAAGGAGGTCGTGCTCGAGGACCTTCCCGATGGACTGGAGCCTATATACGAAGGAAATGTCGCAGTAGATGCGGGAACATATGAAGCCAGGGTCCGCTTCCTCTACGATGAGGACAACTACGAACAGCCAGAGGAAATGTCTGTGACATGGACCATCGAAAAAGCTCCTCTCGACCTGAGTGGAGCAGGATGGGATTACGAGGGACCCTTCAAACCTTCGAGGAAGATGCGGACGGTACAGCTTCTGACCGCAGACGGCAAGGGTGGCTCGGGCCTCTTCGGTCGCAGGAAGGAAGGGAATTATCTCGGACTTCCGGAGGGGACCAGAGTCCGCTACGAAGGCAACACAGCCAAATCCCCCGGTACCTACGAGGCAAGAGCATATCTGGACATCCCCGAACAGCCCAATCACGAGGTGAAGGAACCTCTGATCCTGACCTGGGAGATAGTAAATGAGTGAACATGACGGAGAGAGAAGATCGTTCCTCTACAGGTTTTCAGCGCTGCCACGACTGATCTTCGGCAGGACGACACTGTTCGTCCTGATCCTTTTGGTTCAGGTGGTAGCTCTCTTTGGCGGTTTCTTTCTTCTGGGAGAGAAAGTCCTCCTGATGAACTACTTCGCCGGTTTCGTGGCGATGATGATACTCATATACGTAGTCAATTCCAGAAGGGATGCGAATATGAAGATGACATGGATCATCCTCATACTGGCAGTACCCATCTTCGGCGTCGTACTCTTCATCTATACCAGGATACAGCCGGGCACCTCCGCAAGATCCGAGAGGATGGCTCAGCTCATAGAGGAGCAGAGAGCCTATCTGGCTCCGGCAAGAGCGACCATAGAGGAAGAGCTGGTCTACCACAGGCAGGAGTACGGGATATTCAAATACATATACGAAGGAGGCAACTACCCTTCATATATGGATCCCGCCATCAGATACTTTCCCCTGGGAGAGGACAAATTCGAGGAGATGCTCCTCCAGCTTCGAAGGGCCAAGGATTTCATATTCATGGAATACTTCATAATCGAAGAGGGATACATGTGGGATCAGATCCTTTCCATCCTGAGTGAAAAGGCAAAGGCCGGCGTAGAAGTCAGACTCATGTATGACGGGACCTGTGAGTTGTCTTTGCTCCCCAAAAGCTTTCCGAAGAAGATGGAGGAGCTTGGGATAAACTGCAAGGTGTTCTCGCCCATGGTCCCCTTTATGTCCACCCATCAGAACAACAGGGATCACCGGAAGATACTGGTCATCGACGGCAGGGTCGCCTTTACGGGAGGAGTCAATCTGGCCGACGAGTACATCAACAGGAAGGAGCGTTTCGGACACTGGAAGGATACGGCCATAATGGTGGAAGGAAAGTGTGTGGACAGCTTCACCCTCATGTTCCTTCAGATGTGGAACACCGACGAGAACAGAAGAGAAGACTACGTCAGATACATCGTCGCATCCAACGACAGGATCGATGAGGACGAGAACCTGCACCGGGGCGGGATGATCGCTCCATACGGGGAGAGCCCCCTGGACGATGAGGCGGTAGGCGAGAAGGTCTACATGGACATCATAAGCAAGGCCGAAGACTACGTCCACATCATGACGCCCTATCTGATCCTCAGCGAGACCATGGTCCACACCCTGATCTTCGCCGCACAGAGGGGGATAGATGTGAAACTGATACTTCCCCACATACCCGATAAAAAGTATGCCTACTGGCTGGCCAGGACACACTACTACGAACTGATAACCGGCGGAGTCAAAATATATGAATACACTCCCGGTTTCGTTCACGCCAAAGTCTTCTGCAGCGACGATGTGAGGGCAGTGGTAGGGACAATAAATCTGGACTACAGGAGCCTGTACCTCCACTTCGAGTGTGCAGCCTACATATACGACAATCCTGTCATAGGCGACATCGCCCGTGACTTCGACGAAACTCTCACCCGTTCTGAGAGGATAACCATAGAAAACTGCCGACGCTTCAGCCCACTGGGCAAGGTGGTCGGCAAGGCGCTGAAGATCGTGGCGCCGCTGATGTAAAAGCAATGAGTGAAACTACGAAGAACAATCTGGTGAAGGGAGCAGCGGTGCTGGCTATAGCGGGTATCGTCGTCAAAGTATTTGGCGCTGCTTTCCGTATCATCCTCGCCAGTTTCATAACGGATCAGGGCATGGCCTACTACACACCGGCCTATTCCATCTATGCCGTGCTCCTCGTCGTATCAACATCAGGTATACCAATTGCCATATCCCGTATGGTTTCGGAAAGGTATGCTATCGGAAGATACGATGAAGCGGAGCGGGTGTTCCACATATCCAGATATCTTATGATATCCCTGGGCGTGGCAGGGTTCATCACTCTGTTCTTCTTTGCCCAGCCCATCGCAGATGCCATGAATCTCTCGGGCTCGGCTCTGGCCATGAAGTCAATAGCTCCGGCTCTGCTCATAGTTCCAATAATGTCATCCTACAGAGGATACTTCCAGGGACAGCAGCTCATGACACCGACGGCCATTTCCCAGACAGTCGAGCAGCTCTTCAGAGTAGTCGTGGGACTTGTCCTGGCACTGGTGCTGATGAGAGGAACTCTGTTCTCAGACTCGTTCACCGATCTTCAGAGGGGTGCGGCCGGCGGAAGCTTCGGTGCTACTGCAGGTGCGGTGGGAGGACTTGGAGTCATATTCTTCATATACATGCTGGCACGAAAGAGCATCAGGAGAAGGGTAGAGCACAGCCGCCCTGGAGAAAAGGAGCCGGCAGGATCCATACTCAAGACCATAGTGATCATAGCCGTGCCCATAACCATAGGCGCAATGCTCATGCCTCTGGTCAACTTCGTAGATGCATCCATAGTAAAAACCAGACTGTTATACGCAGGTTTCGATTCCGATATTTCCGAGGCACTCTATGGACAGCTCACCGGATTCTGCGAACCGATAATCGCACTTCCCCAGGTGATAATGTCAGCCATCGAGATGAGCATAGTGCCAATGGTCGCAGCAGCCAACAAGCTGAAGGACAGGTTCAAACTCCACGAGACCATATCCCTCGGCCTTCGAATGGCGACTATCATTGCCTTTCCGTGTATGATCGGACTTCTGATACTGGCCAAGCCGGCTCTGACGATGATATTCTTCACTCAGCCCGAGAGCGCGGCCAATGCGGCACCCTGTCTGCAGATACTTTCGGTCAGTTTCCTGCTGGCGGCCCTGATAACAATTATGACCGGAATACTTCAGGGCATCGGCAAGCAGGTATACCCGGTGGTGAATCTCTTCATCGGACTTGTCTTCAAGGTGGTAGTGACATGGATCCTCGTGGGTACTCCGGCGGTGAATGTGATCGGAGCGCCCCTGGGGACTATGGCGGCCTATATAATAGCCGTGTCCCTGGACTATTACTGTCTGAAGAAGTACACGCAGGTCACTCTGGATGGTAAGCTTCTCATAGTCAAGCCGCTGATATCCGCCGTGGCAATGGGCGTCATCGTGGCAGGAGTCTACTACGGTCTAATGGCGCTGACCGGATCCAATACGCTGGCAACGCTGGTAGCCATCCTGGCAGGCGTCGCATCCTATGGATTCATGGTAATCAAGACGAAAACCATACTGAGAGAGGAAGCTCTCGAACTTCCCATGGGAGGTAAACTGGTTTCACTGGGTGATAAACTCAATATATGGTAGAAAGTGTCAGAAAAAAATACACTCAAACCCCTACAAAATGTGGCGAAAGTGTTGACAATTCAACGTAAAGATGGCACAATAATCATGCGTTATATGACCGCAAAATGCAGTCAATATAATGGTCGCAAGACTATTTATAAAGTATAAGGAGGATTTATAATGAACAAGGCAGAATTAATCGCAAAGGTAGCGGACAAGACAGGCTCAACCAAGAAGGAAGCAGAACTGGCAGTAAATGCTTTTGTTTCAAGCGTCGAAGAAGCTCTGAAGAAGGGCGATAAAGTACAGCTGATCGGATTTGGTACTTTCGAAGTACGCCAGAGAAAGGCAAGACAGGGCAGAAACCCCAGAAAGCCTGGCGAAGTCATCAAGATCGCAGCTTCCAAGGCTCCTGTATTCAAGGCTGGTAAGGCCCTGAAGGACGCTGTCAACAAGAAATAAGCGACAGAATTAATTTGGCTTGATAAGAACCGCTCGCTCCGG
>Ga0256871_1000529_pt1 | contig 16205 bp, 14 predicted proteins | sample RumenRJG_07RNA_FD_185439 | JGI IMG/M metagenome (GOLD analysis project Ga0256871, IMG submission 185439) | Metatranscriptome of bovine rumen microbial communities from Lethbridge, Alberta, Canada - Rumen RJG_07 (Metagenome Metatranscriptome) | ecosystem: Host-associated > Mammals > Digestive...
CTGCGATTGGCTTTTTTATTACGTTGATAATCTTATGGATTATTTTACCTGATCAGGTATTTTTAGCGGCGCTTTTACCGCTGACCATGCCGCAATCATTCCTGCTCCATTTTCCACGTTGCAGTAGAGAATGTATGGAGAAAGCGAACCATTGTAGTCGTTGTCCTTGACTAATTGGCTTGTGCGATAGTACATATACATCTCTTTGTTTATATGACGCACTTCAAAGTCGATTGTGTTAAAGTCGATTCCAGTTATTAACCTTAATTTGTCCTTTGACTTTGTGTTTATGCTCATTTCAAACCTGATTTTGGATGTCTGACCATTGAACAGTTGGTCGTTGAAGATATTCTGTCCGTTCCATTCGTAAGTATCAAATAAATTTTCTTCAGATTGGTTTTTATTCCAATTCATCACTGGATCATCTGTAGTAAGTTTTATATCATACATAGATATTTCTTTGTATACCATGGCCGAATCTATAGCGTTATAAGTATATACTTCATATGGCTCAATCCATTCGTCTCCATACCAATATCCGGGTACTGTATCTATTATAGTCTCATATTTGTACTCCATGGCCATTGCGTAAAAGACTAATTGGTAATAGTCTTCCGTATTTGGATCATCCTGCACGTTGAGTTCATAAGTCATTTTTGTATATGTCTCAGGCTCTCTCACGATGACATCTATTATTTCGTATGGTCCATAATGATCGTTGAAAGTTTCTGTGATCTCTTCCACGCTGACCACTCTGAAATCAGCTTTGGGTTTGTTAGGTACGGTGACTGTGGAGTATACGTCTTCCAAACCGTTGGCTTTGGCTTTTATTGTGTAAGTCTCTCCTGCCTTGGCTATCAAACCTTTGGCTTCCATCATAGCACTGTCTGAAACGACCGTATATTTGTAATCCGCATCTCCGTCGGTCGCTGTCACGTTCGCGTCGGGAAGAAATACAGTCGGTGTGATTTTATTTTTGATTTGGTCGAAAATTATGTCGCTTCTCGACACCTGACACCATGGAGTCTCTCCGTCGATGAACCTGCCGTTCACAACAATAATGTTTTTCACTCCCAAGTCTTCATAATCCACCTCCTCATAGCAAGAGGTGAATATGAAAATGAAAATATATAATAAAGCCGCTATTTTTTTCATCGTATTATATTTTAGAATTTTATAGAATATGAAATTGACGGGATTGTTGGGAAAATTGATGTTTTCATCAATTTCCTTGTTCCATCCCAATAGTCTGTCTCTATATTATAAAAAAATGGATTATGTCTGTTGTAGACGTTGAAAACACTGATAGAAAGTAGACGTTTTATCTTGCTTCCTTCTCTCTGTCGGTGGAAGTTGACGCCAAGGTCAAGTCTGTGATAATTCTCCATTCGATAATTGTTTCGGCTCGCTGCATAATCGATTCTGTTATCTACATAATGATAATCGATGTTATTAGATTGCAAACTTGGGTCTAACAAGATGTAATGTGTCTGCATTGTGACAGGATATCCAGTTCCAAATACCCACGTCGCTCCAAGATCTACTTTTTCAGAGAACTTATGATTGATTACAATGCTAATGTCGTGTGGCCTGTCGTAGTTGGATGGATACCATTCGCCTTTGTTGATTTCGTCGAACTTACGCTCTGCTTTCGACAGCGTATAGGCTATCCAACCGGTAGTCTTGCCTATCTCTTTTTTCAACATCAGCTCTATACCTTTCGCTCTTCCTTTTCCCATCTCGACTTTACTTTCCCAATTCGAGCTGGAAAACATGGAGGCTCCTTCTTTATACTCAATGACGTTGTCCATCGTCTTGTAGTAACCTTCTATTGAGAGGAGTAGATCATTAGGTAATCCGAATACGAATCCTATTGCGGTCTGGTGAGAATTCAGTGGCTTGATATTTTCTGTCACTGGTACCCAAAGGTCTGTAGGCAGTCCTATTGTGCTGTTTGACAACAGATGCAGATACTGTTGCATTTTGCTGTAAGCTGCCTTTATTGTGAATTTTTCTGTAGGATGGGCTGCGAAAGAAACACGTGGCTCCAGTGATGTGTATGTCTTATCGTCGACATTGAATAGCGACGCATGTATACCCAAATTCAGATTTATCCTTTTGGTGACCTTGAACTCGTCCTCTACGAAAAGATAACATTCTGTCGGTGTCGTTTTTTTCGAGTGAATAGTTGTATCTATTCCATAGTCATCGTTGGAATTGTCTTCATCATAGTATTTCTCGTATACTCCTTGTTCTTCTGGTTTGAAGGAATGGAGTGTAACGGCTTCTCCAAACTTTATCTCATGTCTGTTGTTTGGTGTGTATGTGAATGTGTTTTTTATACTCCAGTCTCTGATCATGGATTCATAGTTCATGTCAAACTCATAATCTTTCTTCTTGGTGTTTTCTTCATACCCTACATCATTTATCTCCGTAAAGAATTTGTATCTAGATAACGCTACTGTCGTATTCATAAACAGTTTGTTGTGAATCAGGAAGTTCCATCGGAGTGCCGACGAGATGTTTCCCCAACCTAATCCATATTCCGACTCTCCATACGAGTCGTCGTATTCATATCCTAATTTGTCTCGTCCGGAATAAATGCTGAAATACAGACGGTGTCTGTCGTTGAATTTATGATTCACTTTCGCATTCAGATCCCAGAAGAAGTAACCGAATTGCTCATCTTTAGGTAAGAATGGTTTGGATAGGACATCGAAATATGTTCTTCTCGCTGATACGAAGAATGTTGTCTTTTCTTTTACTATCGGACCTTCCAGACTGAATTTAGATGACAGCAGACCGATTTGGAAAGCTCCGTGAAGCTCTTTGTCATTTCCGTCTTTGGTGTGGATATCCAACACAGAAGATAGTCTTCCACCGAATCTTGCGGGGAATCCTCCTTTATGCAGGTTGACATTCTTGATAGCATCCGCATTGAATACAGAGAAGAATCCGAACAGGTGTGTCACATTGTATAGTGGCACGTCGTCGAGCAGGATAAGGTTCTCGTCTGGCGAACCTCCTCGCACATAAAGTCCGGATGAACCTTCCGTGCCACTTTGCACACCAGGTAAAGTCTGCACCGTCTTCACAAGATCAGGCTCTCCAAGCATTGCAGGAAGCACATTCAGCAGTTCTGGAGAGATAACCTCTTTGCTGATTACTGTCTCCTCCAGTCGTTTGTCTCTTTTTATCTCTTTGGCAGTCACCACAAGCTCTTCCAACTGGTTGTCTGGCTCCAGTTTGATTCTTACAGTTGTGTCTTTTTTCAGATTGAAGGATAATGTTTTTTCGGTATAGCTTACGTATGAAGCTATAATCTGGTTTTCGCCTTCTGGCAATGAAAGGACAAAATAACCGTACTGGTTGGTTTCGGTTCCTCTTTTTCCGTCTGGAGTCATAATATATGCTCCAATCAACGTCTCTCCTGATGACGCGTCAGTCACATATCCAGCGATTGTTTTGGTCTGACTTGCGGCTGTGGTTACTGTGCCCATCGCTAATGAGCAAAGTAAGGATTTGACAATATTCATTTTATCTCGCGTTATTATTTTTATTTTATTATCGTAACGTTAAAATAACAAGGTTTATTGTTGTGTTTTAAGAAATTTTTGCAAAATTAATGAAAATGTTTGTGCACCCAAAGATTTGCTTGAATAAAAATGTTTTCTTGAGGCTCTTTTCTCATAATGTAATAAACGGATTCTCTCTTTATGAGAAAAGGAGGTTAAATATTAATCAGAAAGTGGAAAATGATTCACAGATTACAATTCATCGGACTCTCGTTGTTTATTATCCCTTTTATATTCTCTTGAATATTTGAGTCGGGATTTTCAATTTTGTCAATGGCCAATTCAAGTATTTGGGTAGCTATCGGCTGAAGCCTTATCCCATCCCATGTCGTCGGTTTGTTTTCGTCGGAATGGATGAAATCTACGATAGACTGATACTTGTCGTAGATGAAATGAAAACTGAATTGAAGCGTGTAGCATCTGATATACAGACATTTGTCTGCAATGTCGTACGACGCTTCTTCTGCCAACGTATGATCCGCTACCCAAAGCGAAAACAGATACGTGGCATGGCGTTTGATATCTTTATACGGTGCTATCTTCTTGAACTCTTTCTTTTTGGCGGCCGCATTGAGAAGATTCACTGCCGCGAGATTCAGGAAAAACTCATCTTTGTCGTGCGGATCTTTGCCGTGGATGATATCTAACGATTGTTTGACAATTTCAAGTGTGATTTCAGACGGCATAATGGTCAGATCATTTGCATTTCGCTATCTCGATTATCACGTCCATAGCCGCTTTCATCGACAGCACTGGCACATATTCGGTGTTGGAATGGAAATTGTGTCCGCCGGCAAACAGGTTGGGGCAGGGTAGTCCCATGAATGATAGTCTGGCACCGTCTGTTCCGCCTCGTATTGGCACTACGACAGGTGTGATGTCCAGCGTCTTCATCGCATTGATAGCTCTCTCCACGACGTGAGGCACTTTTTCGATCTCCTGTTTCATATTGGCGTATTGGTCTCTGATTTCAAGTTCCACCTTGCCATTCTTATAGTGGGAGTTCAGCGCGTCGACAACACGTTTCAAATACTCTTTCCTGTCGATGAAACTTTTCTCATCGAAGTCGCGGATGATCAGGTTGATTTCTCCGGATGACACTGTCGATTTGACTTCAGTCACATGGAAAAAACCTTTGTATCCGTCTGTCATCTCTGGGCACTCGTCTTCTGGAAGCATATTCAGAAAATCGGAGATTAGACGGCTGGCATTTACCATTTTGCCTAATGCATATCCTGGATGGATATTATGGCCTGTGATTTTTATCGTTGCCGCTGCGGCGTTGAAGTTCTCATATTCAATCTCTCCGAGTCCGCCTCCGTCTACGGTATATGCGAAATCCGCACCGAATTTCTCTACGTTGAAATGGTCGGCTCCCTCTCCAATCTCTTCGTCAGGGGTGAAGGCGACGCGAATTTTTCCATGCTTTATCTCTGGATGTTGGATCAGATACTCTGCGGCGGTCACTATTTCTGCGATTCCTGCTTTGTCGTCTGCTCCAAGTAGGGTGGTGCCGTCGGAGGTGATGATTTCTTCTCCTGCGTAGTGGCTCAGCTCTTTGTATTCTTTTGCGTTCAGTTTTATTCCAAGATCATTGTTGATGACGAGGGTGTCGCCATCAAACTTTACCACCTGCGGCTTTACGTTCGCACCTGATGTTTCTGGACTTGTATCCATATGGGCGATGAAGCCTATTGTGGGAGCGTCGCAATCACAGTTGGCTGGAATTGTGGCTGTCACGTAAGAGTGGCGGCTGATATGAACGTCTTCAAGACCAATCTCTTCAAGCTCATTAGCCAGCATCTCAGCAAAATATCCTTGTGATGCTGTCGACGGAGTTGTGTGTGTGTTGTCGTCAGACTGCGTGTTGATTTTGACGTAGTTGAAAAAACGTTCAACCAGTTTATTTAGATTGTTGTGCATAGTCTTAGAAACTGTTTGATTTTAAGTAAAATATTTGGTTATAGAACTGAGGATTGTTAGGGGCAGAATGCCCTAACCATCCTTTTTTCAGCGAGTTCGCAAGAACTCGCAGCCATAAAATGTTATATATAGCAAAAGCAATCACATCGCAAATTTGAGAACCAAAACATAAATAGTTTCTTAATTTCAAATTAGAAATGCGAAATGCAAAATTAGATTATTTGCATTTCGCATTTGTCGTTCAGCATTTTGCAATAAGTCTTTTTATATTTTTTCTGCGTCACTGGTTTTGATCCAAGCGCGGTGTCCGCCACTTGTCTCTATTTCATACCAGTCTTTCACTTGCTGTTTCACCAGCACTTTTGTTCCTTCATGAAGCACTAAGGCATCAGTCGCATTGTCTTTAGGCGAACTTTTTGCGGTCACAGAAGGGGTGAACACGATTGCATATTCGTGAGTCGTGATTTTCTCCTTGGCGCTCTTCGCACAGAAGAAACTTACGATGCAGATAAGAAACGTTAAAATTCCTCCGATGAATCCTAGTTTGCGTACGGCTATAACTTTGACGTAAAGGTAGAGCGACGCACAAGCCAAAGTAAGTAGGAAAAAGATGATAGACATCCTAGCCCACGTGTTCGAGCTGTGAAGATTAACAAAACTTTGTGTCCACTCGGAGATGGCAAGCTGGTCTACAGCCGACTCGTCCTTGTCTACAGTCTGCAGTTTTGCCAACTCAAGGTTGCTTTTGATGTCGTCATCGTTAGGATCCAGCAGTATGGCTCTTTCGTAGTTGAGAATTGCGGGAGCTAGTTTGCCGGATTTATAATAGGCGTTGCCTAGATTATAATAAAGAGCGGCACTTTCCTGCGTCTTCAAAAGATCCTCATATAGAGCGATTGCCTCGTCAAACTTGTTGTTTGAATAAGCGGCGTTTCCATTAATAATCCTGCTGTCTGCAGCTGCAAATGAGCTGAATACAGACAGTGACAATATGATGGATAGAACTATATTTTTCATTGTCTTCATTTCTTTACCTCCTCTTCAATGCTGTTGATTAGAGCAATAGCGTCGTTATAAATATCAGAAGGAGAACCCTTCACAGCAGTTGGTGCAAATCTTGCGAACTGGCATGTGTCTAGGATTGTGGAAAAGTTAACGATAGTCTCTTCTTTCAATCCTTTTCCCTTCAATATTTCTTCCATAGCTTCTTTGTTTTGTTGTGCCAATGGAATATTGAACTTATCGCCTACGAATCCTGTGATTGCTTTGATTGTCTCGTCGTAGAATGACTTCAAATCATCTTGGTCGAGGAATGATTTTGCTTTGGCAAGTCTCTTCAAAGCCTGTTTGTTAGCTTTCTTCTTTCTTACCAATACCATGTTGCTGTTTTCCTCCGCCAACTTTCTTAGGAATAGGTAGGCGATGATGAACAACGCCAAAGGTATGATAAACCATAGATAGAATGCCAACGAGCCGAACAAGTAATCATCTTTAGGATATGTTGTAAGATCCTTAGTGTTGATGAAACGGATGTCGTTAGTGCCGATATACTTGATGCTCTCTTTGTTTGTAAAGTTGGAAACTACAGTCTGGTTGTCTGATGTCTCAGCTCCTTTCTCAACATTGATTTTGTATTCCGGAGTCTTTAGCGTCTTGTATGTCTTGCTCTTTATGTCAAAGTAGCTGAATTCAGCCGACGGAATGACGTACTCTCCTGGATAACGTGCGATTGCAAGATATTCAATCTCCTTAGTGCCGTTAAGTCCTGCGTCTGAAGCTTTGATTTTTGCCGTCACCTTAGGGTCGTAAAGCTCAAAATCAGTAGGGAATGTTATCTTTGGATCTTTAGCATACTTGAGATTTCCACTACCATTGATCTTCACCTTGATTGTGATGGCATCGTTTGTCTTGTATCCGTCTTCCGGTGTGATTGAAGTGTTCATAGTGAATGAACCGACAGCACCGCTGAAATCAGCTGGCTTGCCATTCTTTGGCAACTCCTGTACGTTTATCTTTACTCCTGGGATTACAAGATTCTTCTTTAGCTCTCTGTATGATGCGAACATGTCACCGAAGAATCCGCCACCTCCGCCTTGTACTCGCACTTGCACAACAGCAGTGATGTTTCCTTTCTCCAACTCTTGAGCTCCACTCTTCTGTGGAATCAATACACATTGTTTTAGAATGTATGTGTTGTAGACTTTTCCGTTTACATTTTCTTTGCTCTGACGTTTTGCTTCTGGCACTTCAATCTCTTGTGAGATGAAACCTTTGTATTCAGGCAATTTGTAATCGTCGAAGCCTCGTAGTCCTACTCGGTAGTAGACCTTTGTAGTGGCGATAAACTGTTCTTGCTCATACATCTTTGTCTTCGACAATTCTGTGCGAATGAACAGGTCATCGTCGCTGATTCTCATTCCGTTGCTTGAACTTTGTGCTTGTTGCGCATTCTGGTTGGTATTGGCTTCTCCTTTGATTACTTTGATAACCAGAGCGTTGGAACGAACGATCTTATCACCTACGGTTGCCTTGGCTGATGATATAGTATATGAGCCCTCTTTCTTTGGCATCAACACGTATGTGTACGTCGTAGCACTGTTTCTGGTCACCTGTCCGTTGATGCTTTGGAAACTCTGGCTTGTCGATTGCTGAGGTCCGTACAGAATGGTGAAGTCGGACAATGATTCAAGCGGTAGCTGCACATTGTCTGATTCTGCATTGTTGAGTGTGAACGTCAAATTGAACCTTTGTCCTACAGCCACAACATTATCCGCTTTCGCTACAAACGAAACCTCTCCTGCTGCTAAGACTGACATTACACTGAAATATGTTAAAGTCAGTAGTATGGCTAATATCTTTTTCATTTTCCTTTTTACTTATTAATGCAAAAATAATCAAATTTCTGGTATATTACTACCAGTCTTTCTCTATTCTTTTCTTTTTTGCATTCTTTATTTGTTCCTTCATTCTTTCGTCCTGCTTGTCCTTTTCATCTCTCTCCAATGCTTCTAGCAGTTGACGCGCTGAATTTTGGTCCATATGGTGTTCTCCTTCACGAGCATCGTCTTTCTGGTCGTGATTCTCTTGCTCTTTTCCATCCTTAGGCGGCTCTTGCTGTTGGTCTTGCTGCTGTTGCTGCTGTTGGTTTTGCTGATTCTGTTGCTGTTGCTGCTGAATCTGCAACATTCTCTTGGCATAAGCAAGATTGTAGCGAGTCTCCTCGTCGTCCGGATTAAGCTTCAAACTTTTCTTGTAGGCGTCGACACTCTCCTCATACTTTTTGTTTTTGAGATAGGTGTTGCCGATGTTGTGCATGATGGCAGCGTTCTCTTTGTCGCTGTTTTTCTCACTTATCGCCTGTTTGTAGTTCTCTAATGCTGAGTCAAATTCGTCTCTACGGTAATAGGTGTTGCCCATGTTGTAGTTTGCAATCTTTGATCCAGCATTCTTGTCCAATGCTTTTCTATATTCGTCTTCAGCCCCCTTAAAGTCTTTGGCCTCGTATTTGTCGTTTCCTTTACGGATGAACTCATCTTCTGGGTTTGACGCAAATGAGGGTAGACAGAAAAGAGTAACTATTGTAGTCGCTAATAATTTATTTGTCATAGTCTTTTTCATTGTCAATATTAATTAGACTGTCCTAAAATAGTTTGAATTTAGAAAGAAACTTGTTCTTTCTCTCTCTGATGAATATTTCAATAATAAGAATCACAAACACTATCCATGCGATTGTCTGGAACTGCTCGTCGAAGTCTGTGTAGACTTTGCTCTCCACATCACCTTTGGCTGATTTGTCAAGTTCCGACTGTATGTACTTCAACGCGTTGTTTGTGTTGTCCGCTCTGACGTATAGACCGCCACCTGCGGCTGCTATTTCGGCAGCCATCTGTTCGTTGAGCTTTGTGATGACTGTTTGTCCGTCTATATCTTTTCTGAAACTTCCGTGGCCGTCTGGGATAGGAGCACCTTCTGGTTTACCAACTCCTATCACATGCACTTGGATGCCATTCTCGTTTGCGATTCTTGCCTGTTCCACAGCGTCGTCCTCGTGGTTTTCTCCGTCAGTGATGACGATGATTGCTTTTCCTACGTTAGTCTTGCTGCTGAACCCGTTGACTGCCATCTTGATTGCGGCTCCAATAGCGGTACCCTGGGTAGGGATAACTCCGGTGCTTATATTGGAAGCATACATTTTGGCAGCGCTGTAGTCGCTTGTCATTGGCAGCTGTGTGAAAGCCTGGCCTGCAAACACAATAAGTCCGAGTTTGTCGTTCTCCATTCCGTCTACAAACTTATAAATCATCTGTTTTGATTTCTGCAGACGGCTCGGCTTGATGTCTTCACAAAGCATTGAGTTGGATACGTCCATCGCAATCATCACCTCAACACCTTTTCTCTTCACCATCTCAAGCTTGGATCCGAATTGTGGACGTGCGGCTACGAATATGGCTCCTGCAAGAGCAATCATGAACAGCGCACACTTGAAGTAGTATCTCCAAGTTGTGTAGCCTGGCATAAATTGCTTTAGAATCTGATAGTTTCCGTATTTCTTCAGATTTCTGCTCCTGCGATACATCGCGTAACCGAAGATTGCGGCCATCGGTATCAATGCGAAAAGCAGATAAAGATATTCTGAATTTGCAAATCTAAACATACTCTTACTCTTATGGGTTGTGGCGCACTATTAAATAGCGCACTAAAAATTCAAGAAGCATTACGCCAAGCAGCGCAAGTGCGAATGGCAGATACTCCTCGTTCTTTTTGCTGTATTCTTGCACACTGATCTTCGTCTTCTCAAGTTGGTCAATCTCCTCATAGATCGCTTTCAAAGATTTGTTGTCTGTCGCACGGAAATATTTTCCGTCAGTGTTGCCTGAAATAGATTTAAGTGTGCTTTCATCAATGTCGACGGGCACCATCTGGCGCTGGATTCCGAATGCTGTCTGGAAAGGGTAGGGCGCCATTCCTTTTGTTCCTACTCCAATAGTGTAAACTCGGATTCCGAATGTCTTGGCTAGATCACTCGCCATCATCGGGTCGATCTCTCCGGTGTTGTTAGATCCATCGGTGAGCAGGATGATGACTTTTGATTTCGCCTGACTGTCTTTCAATCTGTTTACAGCTGATGCCAAACCGAGTCCGATAGCTGTGCCGTTTGCTTGGATCATCTGTTCGTTGATCACTCCAAAAAGTTGTGATAGAGCAGCTTTGTCTGTTGTAAGCGGACATTGTGTGAAACTCTCTCCTGAAAAAACTACTAGACCGATGTTGTCGTTTGGACGGCTGTTGACAAATTCCGAACTGATGGTCTTGGCTGCCTCAAGTCGGTTTGGCTTCAGGTCTTCTGCCAACATGGATCCAGAAATGTCTATTGCCATCATGATGTCTATACCTTCAACATTCTGGTCTGACCATGTCTCAGAATTCTGAGGCCGTGCCAAAATGACGCATAGCAATGCTAACGCAATCATTCTCAACGCGAATGGCAGGTGGAGAATGTAGTATCTCAAACTTTTTGGCGCTGCTTTGAATGGGTTGATAGTCGAGACTTGCAGATTAGCTGTCAGTTTGTTTCGACGCCATACGTACCATGCCGTAATCGGGATGATAAGCAGTGCCAGATATAAATATTGTGGTGATTCAAATGTAAACATAAGTCGTTATGCTAAATGTTATTTGAATTGCTGATTATAGCCGATGAAGCCTCTTCTTTTTTTGCTTTTTTGTCTTGTGCTGGCTCTGTAGATACAGGCTTTGTTCTGCTTATGATAAGGTAAGCGTTGGCAAGACTCATTTCGCAATCCTCTTCTGTCGGAATTGCTTTTGCAAATTTGGCCATGTCGGCTTTGCTTAGGATGCTTTTCAATTCAGGGATAATAGGCATCGCTTCTGTTTTGTATTTTAGCTCGTCAAGAATCTCATCCGATGTCATCTCCATGGCGCTGATGTTGAATCTGCCACAGAAATACTCTCTAAGAGTTTCAGTTACGTCAGTATAATATTCTTTGATTCTGCTTGAATCCTTCCAAATGCGTTTTGCTTTTATCTCATCAAGCTTGTTTATTGCCACAACATCGATTGGTAAAATTATCTCAGGCTCATCAAAAACTGATATTCCTTCTTTTTTCTTTGCTAACTTCTTCTGGATAAATGGCCATCCATATTTCCAACCTAAGAATCCAAGCACTGCTATAAGCAGAATAATAAGAAGGATAGTAAAGAATTTACCCCAATCGAAACCAAGTGTCATGATTTCTTTGATATCCTTGACGCTTGTTGAGTCTGGTTGTCCAGCTTCATCAAGTTTGATTTCAATGTCGTTGTTCACTTCTAATGCCAATGGCTCGGAAGTGAGAGTCTCTCCTGTTTTAATATTGACATATTTAAATGGAGGTACGACACAACTTCCTGAATCAAACGATGTTATGATCACATCCTGTTTGATTTCAAGCGAGCCATCATTGTTTTTTAGGGTGTCTGCCTGTTTCAACTTTACCACGTCAACTTTACCAGTGGAGTCTTTCTCCACCTGTAATTCAAAGTCCTGATCCTTTGGTTGAGTCAGAGTCAAGTGGACAGCTGTCTGACGGCCCATCCCGATATGGGCTGAATCCATCTTTGCGGTAAGACTCGCTGCGTTTGTCGCAAGACTGCCGCATAAGAATAAAACTGTGGCTATACTATGAAATTTCATGAATTACAATGTTTTATGCTCTTTTCTTGAAGAGTTTCATCAACGACTTCACATAGTCGTCTGTTGTGGCGATAGAAATATAATCCACACCACTTTTTGCGAAACTCTGTGCGAGCAATTCGTCTCTCTCCTTTACATACTGTTCGTACACTCTTCTCGTAGAGGCACTGGATGTGTCGACCCACATGTCTTCGTTGGTCTCCGCATCCTTCATCTTTATTAATCCAGCGTCTGGCAACTCTTTTTCTCTTGGATCAAAGATTTGCAATGCCGCCAAATCGTGTTTTTTACTTGCGATCAGAAGTGAATCAGAATAGTTGCTGTCATCTATAAAGTCTGATATCAGGAATGCCGAACAACGCTTCTTTACCATGTTGGTGAAGTATTTGAGGGCAAAATCGATGTTCGTCTTCCTACTAGTAGGTTGGAAACTTAGTAGTTCTCTGATGATATAGAGAATATGTTTCTTTCCCTTCTGAGGTGGAATATACTTTTCGATTTTGTCAGAGAAGAATATGACTCCGATTTTATCGTTGTTGGTTGCGGCAGAAAATGCGATTGTGGCCGCCACCTCTGTCAGATACTCTCTCTTTGTCTGTTCGGCTGTTCCGAAGTCGTCACTGCCAGAAACGTCGACAAGGAGCATCAGTGTCATTTCTCGTTCCTCTTCAAACACTTTGATAAATGGCTTTGAATAGCGTGCGGTGACATTCCAGTCGATGCTTCTCACATCGTCGCCTGGCATGTATTCGCGTACTTCCGCAAATTGCATACCACGACCTTTGAACGCGGTGTGGTACTCTCCCGCAAATATGTTGTTGGAGAGTCCTCGCGTCTTTATCTCTATTTTGCGGACTTTCTTTAAAAGTTCGCTTGTGTCTACCTTTTTGTTGTCTTCCATCACCAAATATCTTTTTTAAGACGGTAAATTAAGGCACCTCTACAGCGTTGATGATCTCGTTGATGATGTCATCTGTGTTCATGTTGTTTGCCTCTGCCTCGTAGGTCAAACCGATACGGTGGCGAAGAATGTCGTGGGCTACTGCTCTCACGTCTTCTGGCAAAACATATCCTCTGCGCTTTACGAATGCGTATGCTCGTGATGCTTTTGCAAGTGAGATAGATGCACGTGGAGATCCTCCGAATGCGATCATATCTTTCAAATTGTTAAGTCCGTATTCTTCTGGGAAACGAGTTGCGAACACGATCTCTGTGATATATTTCTGGATCTTCTCGTCCATATATACGTCGTGTACAACCTTTCTTGCTTCAATGATATCCTCTGGTTTAAGAAGTGCATTGACTGTCTTTGGCTCACGCTTTAGCTGTGCCTGGATGATTCGCATCTCCTCTTCTCTCTTTGGATATGTGATGATTACCTTGAACATGAAACGGTCCATCTGCGCTTCTGGCAATGGATAAGTACCTTCTTGTTCTACAGGGTTTTGTGTCGCCATAACCAAGAATGGAGAAGGCAACTTGAATGTTGTCTCACCGATTGTCACCTGACGCTCTTGCATACCCTCAAGCAATGCACTCTGCACTTTTGCTGGAGCACGGTTGATCTCATCTGCCAATACGAAGTTTGCGAAGATTGGTCCTTTCTTGATTGTGAATTCCTCGCTCTTCTGACTATAGATCTGTGTACCCAACACGTCGGCTGGCAACAAATCTGGTGTGAACTGGATTCTGCTGTATTTAGCTGAAATTAGTTGGGCTAGAGTAGTGATTGACGCTGTCTTTGCCAATCCTGGAACACCTTCAAGCAACACGTGTCCGTCTGCCAAAAGGGCTATGATCAAAATTTCCTTTAGATGCTTCTGTCCTTCAATGATTGTGTCCATTCCAGAAAGAAGGTTGTCTACGAAAGCACTCTGTCTTTCAATTCTTTCATTCAAACGGCTGAAATCTGGATTACCGCTTCCTATTACTTCACTCATTGTATCTTTGTTTTTGTTCTAGTTAATTTCATTGCTCGTATATACCATATAACGAAAGAATGTCAAAATTATTGTGTTCCTTTTGCTAAAAATGATAAATACCTGCGTTTATTATCTCTTTTTATTTCAAAAAGGAGACGCTTGTTGCAGCGTCTCCAATTTGTTATTTTACGAATTCGTGCTGTATCTCTTTGGCTGTTAGGATACTATGCTCTGAATCTGGATTCACAAGCTTCGTGTTGTCAAGCATCGGCACTTTAATTTTTGTGCCTGCTTTGATATGGTTTGGATTCTTGATCACATCTTTGTTGTATAGATAGATGTAAATCCAGAAATCTTTAGCACCATAGTGGCGAAGGGAAACAAGAGTCAGTCGGCTTGCGTTGCCAAGCTTTTCCTCTATCGGATCGCCTTGGTCTGTGATGTCCATTTCAGGATGTTTCTTCTTCATGTAATTGATGAAATCCTCCTTGAAGTTCGTGTACTTTTTGACATCCTGTTTGACGACTGGCTTTTCCTCTGTTTTCTCTGCTGTGTCTTGTGTCGTTGCTTCTGCTACAGAATCAACTGCCTCTGCATTTTCTTCTGTCTTTTCCGCAATGATCTGTTCCTCAAGATCTTTAGTCTCTTCAATTTCTACAGAATCGACTACGACTTCTGTTTTTGCAGGTTCTTCTCCTGTCAGTTTAGAGCGCAATTTGCTGACGATATTTGGATCTGACATCCATGCCACTAAGCCGACAACGAACAAAATGCAAAGGAATAGGATGATTGCGATTCCCAGTTTCTTGCCATGTGAGTTTTTGTCGTTGTTCTCATCATCTTCTTCGTCTTTTGGCAGATCGTGACGCTTGAATGTAGACGCGTATGCTGCAACTTCAGCTGGATTTGTGTCTATATTTTCATCTTCATCCGCTGTGGCGTCTTCTTCTATTGTCTCCTCGGGCTCTTCATTTTCAATTTCTTCTGGGGAAGACGTTGCTGCAGTTTCTGCTGTTGGAGTAGACTCCTCTGTTTGGATTCCTTCGTTTGTAGAAGACGTTGATGCGTTCTCTACAGTCGGCACGGCTTCCTCAATATGAATCTCTTCGTTCACTGGAGACGTTGCAGTGTCTACTGTTGTTGCAACAGGTTCTGTTTCAACTTTCTGCTCTTCAGAAATTCCTGTTTCAACCTGCTCGGCCTTTGTGACTGTGCTTCCAGCAATGTCGGCTGCGACTGGAATCTCTGTGACTGTTGCCACTTCAGGTTTTGAAATTGTCTCTGTCTCGATTCTCTCATTAGCCTCTTGGCTGACAGCATTCGTATTTGGAATATTTATAGCTGCTGCGACGGTAGGTCCTTCTGCAATTGTTTCTACTGTTGGGGTAGTTTCTGCAGTCTCTGCCTTTACGTTGTTGGTTTCAGCATCGTCATCATCATCTGGCTCTGGAGCGTCCACCTCTCCCTCTGGAGCAAGTACGTAGGTTGGCTCAAAGTGTGCGTAAGGCTTGTTTAGAGTCTCCGCCAAAGAAGAGTCTGGTGTGAAAGAAATTTTATTGTGTGCAGGAATGACCGTGTTGGCTCCTGTGTTAACGTCTTTACTCTTTCTCGCATCAACTTTTACAACTTTGAATGTGCCTAGTCCTTTGATCTTGACATTTCCTTCTTTTTGAAGTCCCTCACTTATTTGAGCAAAGAAGATACGTAAGAAGTCTTCCCAACCTTTTTTGTTGATTAGGCTTACGTTTGTGCTCAATAGCTGGGATAGTTCGGAAATAGTGATTTTTTTATTCATTGTAATCCTTTTGTATTGAATCCTTCAAAATATCACTTGGCTTGAAACCGCAAACCAATTTCGGCGCAGTCATGATGCGCTGTTTGGTAGTTGGGTTGTAGGAAATTCTTCCATCTTTCTTGCGTAGGTCGAATGAGCCGAAACCTGAAATCATGATTGTGTCGTTGCCTTCCAACACTTTTGCCATAGTGGCAACAGTATCGTCAATCATGCTTTCAATCTGTTGTGCCTTCATTCCGGTTTTCTCGGATAGAGCGGCTACCAAATCTTTGTGTTTCATAGTTGTCTTTCATAAG
>Ga0256871_1000533_pt1 | contig 16133 bp, 10 predicted proteins | sample RumenRJG_07RNA_FD_185439 | JGI IMG/M metagenome (GOLD analysis project Ga0256871, IMG submission 185439) | Metatranscriptome of bovine rumen microbial communities from Lethbridge, Alberta, Canada - Rumen RJG_07 (Metagenome Metatranscriptome) | ecosystem: Host-associated > Mammals > Digestive...
ACGGGCATGCTGATAACCATCTTTCTCGAAATGATTGATCAAACGTGTCATCATGGCATTCTGAGTCTTCTTGTCAGCACCGAACAAGTAATAGTCCATACCAACGTTCATAGCGCAACGCATCGCATCGTACATATACTTGTTAGAATTTTGACTGAATCCTCCAGTAGTTGGCTGTCCATTAAATTCTGAATAGTCAGCAAACAAACCTGATGAAGAGTGACAAGATTTCTCCAAGTGTCCACGAGTCGGTGCCAAGCAGCTCTCCCATTTGTCGTTGTTGGACTCAGACCATCTTGCGAACAATTCTATGAAAGCAGGAAGGTCGTATGAAGGGTCTCCGAAGTTAGAACAGTTATATGGCTGGAATGTGATGATCTTGTATGATTCGTTGAACAATGATCCATTGCCATTCTTCCAGAATCTTTGCAAGCAGTATTGTGCATCCTTAAAGTAAGATGGTTCATTCCAACGGTTTGCAGCCAAAAGCAATGAAGTCACGAAATACATTTCACCGTCAGGAGCACAGTTAGCATCCTGTGCAGAGCCGTCTGGGTTACACTTCCACTTGAAGTAGCCTTCCCACTGTCCTGAAGTATGAAGCATGTGATTCTTTGCGAACTTCCAAAGTTTGTCGAACTCTGTCTTATGGTTTGTCTGAACACAAATCATCATACCATAAGATTGACCCTCTGAACGGACATCATTGTTGTTGATGTCTTTTACATATGCTTCGCCACCATTTTCATAGTAAACCTTGCTGTTGTCGTTTCCTTTGAAGTAGTGATTCCAAAGCTGATCAAGTTTCTCCTGAATCTCCTCATCTGTCTTTCCTAGATAAGTCTTGAATGGAGAAGGATAAACACCTGTATAGTATGCACCTGATTTCTGTACATTGCCATTATCACATGAAGGTCCGAAATAAGCTCCATTCTCATCGAAGAATGTTGTTCCACCAGTTACAGGCTGAGGATCTTCTCCACCACAATCTGTACATGGTTCATCTCCACTGCCACCACAATTTTCTACTTTAATAGATGAAGTCTGCACCAAAACAGATCCTCTAGCGTTTGTGATTGTCAACATACCAGAACCAGCAGCTTTTGGTTTCCAATCAATAGAACCTGCAGCATTGATACCATCTTTAATTGTATAACCAGCAACACCACTGAACTCTACATAATTGATATTACATCCGGCACCATCGTTAGTAGACTTGATGAACACTCTCATCTTGCTTGTTGACACAGGATCAAATGTAGCGCTGAAATCATGACCTACTGTTTTTCCAGTATATGCAGTCTTCCAAGAACCGCTCTCGTCATACTGGACCTCGAAACTTGTGATTGTGCTATACTCAGTACACTCATCAATCTTGATGCCACCAACTGTTTGTGTTTTTCCGAAACTGAATTCCACCCATTCGTCTGAGCCTTCCATTGAACCCCAACGGCTGTTTCCACCATGGTTGCCATCATCAGTTAAGATATTATCGACTGTCCAATAAGGATTATCTGCTGTCTCACCCCACTCTGAAGATGCCTTTACGCTAGAAACTGAAATTTCTGTTGAGCTTGCACCTGTTCCCCAGTTTAGTGAATATGTTCTGTCAGCAGCGTCGCCACTCATTGTCCAAGTCACCTTGTAAGTAGAGTCTTTACAATATTGAGAAGCTGAAACTGAGATTTTAAATTCTGGATCTGGAACAGCTGGTTTGCCTGAACCTACAACAATATCTCCACCATTTGGCACTGCCTTGAAGTATACATATCCATCAAGAATATCATACTCAATCTCCTTTTCATCTTGAGTAACTTTAAGATCAGACCATCCGTCCTTCATAGGCACACGCACTGACAATGGATATTTCCAATCACAAAGTTTATTGTCCAAGCTATGAGTCAATGTATATGTCTCGCTGGATGAGTCGCCACTTTTTTTCTGGAACTTTGAATTGTCACGCTCCTTAGAATACATGATAGCGTCACGAGCAGTACATACCCAATAATCCTTCTTGTTCTGGTTCAACCACTGCAATGTTCCAGTGAATGCATCCGGACTAGTTGGAGAATAGCTGCCATTAGCTTCACGACCCTGGATACCATGGATTAGGAACACCATCCAACCTCCGTTAGCTCCAGAACATCTGCTTGTAAATTGATTCTGTGAATTGACTCCCTGGGTTCCACAAATCTGGCAGTCAAATCTTGCCAAGTTTGATGGCGACTTACTGTTAGTCTGTCCACCACAAATACGGCCACCAATATAATAACTAAGTGTGTTGCTTATCTCATTACAGTTAGGATAAGCAATTGTCAAACAAGGTTGACCAATCTGTCGCTCAATAGTAGACTTTGAAGATGCCAACTCGCCCGAATTACCACTATGCGAGTCTGTATGGCTTCCGATCTCATGACCTTTTTGTGCAATACTTTTATATGGACTCCAATCTCTTGTCCAATTAGTCACCACATAGAAAGTTGCCTTAAAACCATATTTGTCCAATTGTTCTGCAGCCCACGAATGTGAGTTGACCTCATTGGCTCCATCATCGAATGTAAACGTAATCGCTGACTTTGCCCAATCTTCCCAGGTGGCTATCTCCTGTGCCTGCACAAAAGACATCGAGGCCACCATTGCCGTTGTTAAAAGTAAATTCTGTTTCATATGCTTAGCGTTTTTTTTCGTTAGTAATAGTGTAGACGAAAGTAAATCTTCGTTTACGTTTGCAATATTATCTTAAAGTTACCCAATGCAAAATGTGATTACAATTAATTTTTGACGTTTTTTTCTCAAACATGCTCGCTAACATACGATGATTTTTTTTTCTATGTTTTTTGACGATTTTTTCACGGTTTTTCCAGCATTTCAAAAAAAATAATGTATTTTTTCAATGTCAACGTTGCAAGAATAAATTTATGTATTACCTTTGCAATGTCAATTCGTCGATAATCAAAGACGATTTATCGACAGATTTAAGGCTAACACAAAAACAAACACTAAAATAATAACTACAAAATTTGTAAGCGTATGAAAAAACTTTTTACTTCACTTAAAAAGTCAGCATCATTGATTGCTATTTTGGCTATATCTGGAATGACTTTCAACGCATCTGCTGAAAAACTTTCTGGAAACACAGCTGCCGAAATCGCTGCAATGATGACCACAGGGTGGAACCTAGGAAACACATTCGACGCCACAAGCGGCAAAAACGGCGGATACGGTCTTGACGCAGAAACATCTTGGGGACAACCTAAAACAACCCAAGAGATGATCACCGCAGTTCGAAAAGCAGGCTTCAACACTATACGTATCCCTGTTTCTTGGGGAAAACATTCTAATTTCAGCGAAGATCCAGAAAATTTCACAATCAGTGAAGAATGGATGGCTCGTGTCAAAGAAGTTGTAGACTACTGCTACAATGAAAACTTATTCGTAATTCTGAACATACATCACGACAACAATTCTGGTAATATCATTTACACATTAAAGGATGATGGTGAATCAGAGTTTTTCATCAGAGGGGTTTGGCGTCAAATCGCAGAGGCTTTCAAAGACTACGACCAACATTTGATTTTTGAAATCATGAATGAGCCTCGTCTGGTTGGAACTTCCTACGAGTGGTATTTCAACCCTGACAATCCTCCTGCCAAAGTCATCCCTGCTTTGGAAATGCTAAATAAATTCAACCAAATTGGTGTGGACGAAATTCGTGGAAACGGTTCCATTGAAAACAAAGACCGTGTGATCATGTGTCCTGGATATGCAGCTTGCAAAGAGGGTTGCATGACATCTTATTTCCAATTGCCAACTGACGAGACTCCAAACCGTCTTGCTTTATCTTTACATGCATACCGTCCATACGACTTATGTTTGGGAAGTTTATCAACATGGAAAGACAGCTACAGCAATGAAATCAAAACATACTTTAAAGATGTATATGAAAAATTCATCGTCGGCATGGGAGTTCCTGTAATCATTGGCGAAGAGTCTTGCTCTGCAAGATTCACAAGTAATGAATATAGCAACCAAGAAGATCGTCTTAAATGGGTTGAAGCTTATTACTCTGTCACAAAAGAATATGGTATGCCAGCTGTACTGTGGGACAACAATGTATTCAAAAGCAACAAAGGAGAAGCTCACGGTCATTTCAACCGTGAAGAATTAACTTGGTACGACCGTCCATTCATCCAGAAAATCATGGATGTACTCGGAATTCAAGATGTGGACAATATCTCTATTGACTATTCATTGTCTGTAGGTCCAAACCCTGCATCGAACAACATCTACGTTTCGGCAGACAATGAGCTACAAAATATCACAATTTACACAACTAGCGGAGCTAGAGTTCTTTACAAAGAAATTTCTGGAAACAACGCAGAAGTCGGAATCTCTATGCTCAACAAAGGAATTTATAATGCTGTCGTCAAGACAGAATATGGAGTTAACGTAATAAAGTTAATTTTGAAATAGTAGTAAGGTTTTTCATGATAATGGGCTTGGTTTCGGGAGAAGCTGAGCTCATTGCTTTTTTTAATCACCTCACTTCTGATTTCTGTAATATGTGATCAAATTTCCACCAATCTCCTCTATTCTATCCAAATCAACGACAAATCTTGGAGCAGATACCCCCTCTCTTATAAAAAGACGTGGATTTCTCTCCACTCTTGCCTCATCCCATATTCCTGCATTTATAAACGCCTGTAGTGTTCTTGCTCCACCCTCAACAATTAACGATTGTATGTTTGATTCATACAGACATTTCATCAATGCTTCCATCTGCACTCCATTCGTATCAAATGGCAATGTCGCAACCTTCACATTGGATTGATAATTGCCATTGTTTGATTTCTCTGTGACCACTATCGTCTCTGCATCAGAAGAAAAGCATTTGCTGTCGGCAGGAACAATAAGATTTCTATCAAGCAATATTCGCGTCGGATTTTCTCCACTCCAATGGCGTACCGTAAGGCTCGGATTATCATTCAGGGCTGTCTGCGTACCGACGAGAATGCCCGACTCTTCAGAACGAAGTTTGTGGACGTATCTCAATGTCTCAGATGTGGAAATTTTTATCGGTTCTCCGTTTTTGCCGGCGATAAATCCATCTGTGCTCTCAGCCCATTTCAATATGATATAAGGTCGACGTTGTGAATGGAATGTGAAAAACCGACGGTTGAGATGCCATCCTTCGTCTGCCAACACTCCCGTCTTCACTTCTACTCCAGCATCCTGCAACATCTGCACTCCCCTACCGTCTACCTTGGGGAACGGATCAACATTGCATATCACGACCTTTGGAATACGATGCTTTATAATCAATTCAGCACACGGTGGTGTCTTTCCCCAATGCGCACATGGCTCCAAACTGACATACATAGTGCTTCTTGAAAGTTTAGATTTGTCCACGACAGAAGCCACTGCGTTGACCTCGGCGTGAGGCCCACCACACTTACGATGATAACCTTCACCGATTATCTCACCGTCGCACACAATCACAGCTCCCACCATCGGATTTGGAGCCGCATGGCCTTTTCCACATTCTGCGAGCTGAAAGCATCGCCTCATATACATTTCGTCGCGAGTCATAATATCATCTTTAGGGGTTATTTTTCGATTAAAGAGGCCAATTCGTCAATATTATTGGCGACGGTGAAGAAATCCACACCTACATTCATAAAACCGTCTTCCGTTGCCTTATTAAACATTTGTATCAAACTATCATAGTATCCATGACTGTTGTAGATCACCACTTTGCCACCAAACAATCCCAATTGACGCCAGGTGATGGCTTCCAAAACCTCTTCAAACGTTCCATTGCTGCCAGGCAAAGCTATCGCCATATCAGCCATATCCAACATCGTTTTCTTGCGTATATGCATGTCGTCCACCACAATATGCTCCACTTTATCGTATGCCCATCCACGCTCCACCATAAACTGAGGAATGACCCCCTTGATTATGCCACCGACACTCATCACTCCATCGGCAAGTGAACCCATCACACCGCACGCTCCACCTCCATAATAGACTGTGATTCCAATTTTGGCAAGAGTCTCTCCAACTCGAAAAGCATCGTCTGAATATTTGGCAGAAGAATTGGAGTTTGAGCCTCCATATACGCATACACTTTTTATCATATAGCATTAAAATTCAATACAAATATCAAAAATAATGAAATTCCGGCATAAAATCAAGCCGCAGAAACAATCAAAACAAAAAAGGCAAACAGAGCGAACTCCGTTTGCCTAATATGAAGCTTTATAATTCAGATTACCAAGCGAACAAAGGATAATTAGCCATCATGCTATTAACCTTCTCACGTACAGCCTTGATGTTTGCATCGCTTTCTGGATTAGAAAGAACTGTATCGATCATCTCAACAATCTCAACCATCATGTCCTCCTTAGCGCCACGAGTTGTGATTGCTGGAGTACCGAAACGTAGACCTGATGTCTGGAATGCTGAACGAGTGTCGAATGGCACCATGTTCATGTTTGTAGTGATGTCTGCGGCAACAAGAGCTGTCTCTGCCATCTTACCTGTCAACTCAGGGAACTTAGGACGAAGGTCGATCAACATTGAGTGGTTGTCTGTACCTCCAGATACTACTGCGTATCCCTTGTCTACGAATGCCTGAGCCATAACAGCAGCATTCTTCTTCACCTGTGTCTGGTATGTCTTAAACTCTGGCTGAAGTGCCTCTCCAAATGCCACTGCCTTAGCAGCGATAACGTGCTCTAGCGGACCACCCTGCATACCTGGGAACACTGCCGAATTCAAGATTGAAGACATCTTACGGATAACACCCTTCTTTGTAACCTTACCCCAAGGATTATCGAAATCCTTTCCAAGTAGGATGATACCTCCACGAGGTCCACGAAGTGTCTTATGTGTTGTAGATGTCACAATATGTGCATATTTCAATGGATTGTCTAGCAAACCTGCAGCGATCAGACCAGCTGGGTGAGCCATATCAATCATAAGAAGCGCACCTACCTCATCAGCGATCTTACGCATACGTGCGTAATCCCACTCACGTGAGTAAGCTGAACCTCCACCGATGATCAACTTTGGATGCTCTGCCTTTGCGATCTTCTCCATTTCGTCGTAATCAACACGACCTGTCTCTTTGTTCAAGAAGTAAGGCACTGGCTTGTAGATCAATCCAGATGTGTTAACCAAAGATCCGTGAGAAAGGTGGCCACCATGAGCCAAATCCAAGCCCATAAACTTGTCACCAGGGTTAAGAACAGCAAGAAGAACTGCTCCGTTAGCCTGAGCACCTGAGTGAGGCTGTACGTTAGCATACTCTGCTCCGTAAAGCTTACAAAGACGTTCGATAGCCAAGCCTTCGCTCATGTCGACTACCTCACAACCTCCATAGTGACGGTGTCCGATGTAACCCTCGGCATATTTGTTTGTTAGATAACTTCCCATTGCCTCCATCACCTGATCACTAACGAAGTTTTCAGAAGCAATTAGCTCAATTCCCTTAAGCTGACGCTGATGCTCTTTCTCGATAATATCGAAAATCTCTGTATCTCTTACCATAACTCTTGATGATATTGTTGTAATTTTTTGCAAAGATAGGAATTATTGCGAAATATTTTTATAGGATTCGCCAAATATCGTACAAAAAGAATAGTATCCCTATATGTTTTTGGTTATTTCATAAGAAAGAGCCTGTTATACTATTTTACAATCGCGTCATTCCCCACCCTAATCCTGCTATCCATGCAATCAAAAATAGCGGCACCAAAAATGTGAACTTCTTATGCTGTGTCTTGTGACGGAAACATTTCATGCCAGCATACGCACCCAATGCTCCACCTATCGCGGCAAATAGTATCAGCGTCGACTCTGGGGTACGCCACTTTGACTTTTGGGCTTTCCATTTGTCCAAACCGTACGCCGTAAACGCGACAACGTTGATGATCGCCAAATAAATATAAAGTATATTCATTGTCATAATCAATACCAAGACGGATGATCACTTGGAGAACTGCTCTTCTCATACTTCAAATCCTGAAGCAATGATGAGTTAGCATGTATTGTAAAGTTGAACGACTGGTTGTAGCCGAACGGTACCAGGTTGAGCGACGCGCTCCAGCAGTGAAGCGATCGTGAGATTCCACAAGTTGTATAACTGATCTCTTTTCTAATCACGTCGTAACCAGAACTATAATTAAAACTCCAATTACGTGTGAATGTAAAGCTTCCTGAGAAGTTCAACATACATGACCAATCCTGCTCGTATGTCAATCTCTCTTTATTAAATTTCTTGTCACCATAAGAGACTGACGCACTGATATTCAAGTTCCAAGGCAATGAGAATTTTTCATATCCCTCGTCGTCCTTCTTCGAATCATCTTTCTTCTTGTCTCTCAAACGTCTTGGTCCTTGTTTGTCTAAAACATCCGGATCTGTATCCTCATATTCGTCGCTGCTTGTAGGCTCACCCTTGATCTGGTCTTCAGGCTTTTCCTTCTTCTTAAATGTGTTATTATTAAAATTATAGCTCAAGCTTGTAGACGCATTTGTCATTCTGGCAAGACGGTGGTTTTTCTCCATCTCTGTGACATCAACTCGTGTCGGGCTACCATAATCATTCAACTGATATGTGTAAGGAGTCCAACGGCTATTGACACTGAATGTAGTGTTACCAGGCAATTTGAATCGCACATTCGCACTGATATCCGACCAGTTCAATGAATCGGCAAACACATTGTAGCTTGTGCTCAACATCAAATTGTCGATCAATGAAATCTTCTTATAGCCTGTAGTGTCTCTGTCCGAACGCACCTTCATTTCCACATTGTTGCTCAACGACAAATTCACATTGCCACTCGGTCCATTTGAATGTGTGCCGCCACCACGCATTCTTGCATAGTCAATTGGCTTCACATCGGACAATTCCATGCCTGGGACTGGTCGGATATAAGAACCATAGTAAGGGTCTCTCATTCCAGGGAATGGTGTTACCATGTGGTCAAAATCAGGACGGTAGGAGAATCCGACTGTTGGGACACACATGTGTCGAATAGCGGCTATCTTCTTTCCTCCCATCCATTTCAATGGTTTATAAAAACCATACAAAGTGGTATTCAAGTTTACACTTGCAGAAAAATCATTTTTGAAAAACAATCCGTAATGATATGCAGTGTCAACCTTTGCAAGATTCTCATTCCAGCTAAGATCCTGTGTCTTATGATACCATTTCTCATTATAAGAGATGTTTGGGCTCAGAACCAAATACTTAAGAATATTGTAAGATGCTCCAAACGACAATTTGTGTGTCGCCTCCAAATCTGTGAAGAAATCATTTGCTGATTGGATTTCTGAGCTCCACATCAGTTTGTCCTGTTTCATCGACACACTGTTCTCAGCATTGAAATTATAGTTGAAATATATTTTTTCATACCACTTCTTGCTTCCAACCATCACCTTTCTTTGAAAAGGATAAATACGGTTCATGCTGACTGTCAAAGACGGGAATGTGATCGACAACGTAGAGTCGCTCTGTCTTTGGTTGACAGTCAAGTTTGTCTGCAAAGAGAATACGCTCTCTGGGAATTGGTATGCGAAGTTGATACTGCTGGACTTGTTGTTTTCAGCGTATGACGACGCATTATAGTATGAACGGGTATTGTTTTTGTTGTAGGCAGAAGTAGAATAATTCACACTCGCCGAGAATGTGCTGAACGGATTTGCTTTTGCATCCTGCTTATGTGTCCAACGGATCTTCATATCCTTCATCTCAGTATAGTTCGGCATTCCCTTCTCACCCGATCCTGTCACCTGATAACTGAAGAGTAGGTTTCCACTATGCTTGTAGCGTCTGATATAACGTGATGTTCCGTTCACGCCCCAAGACCCTTTAGTGTAGATATCTCCACGCACTGCCAAATCCACATAGTCGTTGATTGCAAAATAGTATCCTCCATTACGCAAATAGAATCCCTGACGTGAATCCTCACCGAATGTCGGCATCAACAAACCTGACTTATAAGCACTTGAGAATGGAAAATAAGCAAACGGAATAACCAACGGAATCGGCACATCAAGCAACACGAAATAAGCAGGACCCGTAACGACACAGTTTTTTGGCACTACCTTAGCCTTTGTCAAGTTCAAATAAAAATGCGGATTGTCATGGTTGTCACAAGTCGTATACTTTCCGTCTCGCATCAAAAAGGTGTTGTCGGGATTTTTTCTCGCCTTGTCACTGGTGATATATCCGTCCTGCTGCTGAGTGATCACGCCTCGGATCAATCCCTTGCCCGACTTGTAATTATAGTCCATACTTTCGCTCTCATACTCATCCGGACCATCCTTGAATATAGGAGTCTCTACCAAAGCTCCTGTACTGTCTATCTTTCCTCTTGCCTTGACGGTGCTGTTTTCTATATCCAGACTGATATTGTCACTGTTTAGCTCAAGAGTCTGATAATTGATAGAGGCTTTACCATAAAGAAAGGCATCTCCACCACCGACAAAAACAATTGAATCGGATGCCGAATAAGTGATTTCACTCTCAATAGCATCCTTGCTTGGTTCAAAAACAAATGTTTTGGGATCTTTTTTTGTTTTTTTTCTCTTTTTAACAGCTACAGAATCATTTTTGGCCGTTAAAGTATCATTTTTAGGCAATGAGAAAGACAAAGTGTCGGCAGAAAGTGTCACTTCTTTTCTGTCGATACTATCTTTTTTTACCTCCGTACTTTGTGCATAACTATTTGAATACAAAAGTATTGCAAACAACGTACAGAATATATGCTTTATCTTGTAGTGCATTACTACGCTTGTTCTTCTTACTTTTTCTTACAAATTTATTTTTTTTTGCTGACTTTCACAAATGTTTTATGAATTTGCCGACAACGGAAAACACTCATTCGAGACCAGAACCACAAAAAAAAGACCGATCAAAACATGGTCGGTCTAATTTTTTATCTTCTGAAGACAAGGACATTCCCGTCTACTGCATTCATCAAAATTCTGATGAGAAATGGAAGCGAATCTTAGGGAAATCGCTCTGCGCCATCTGCAGGATATAGCCGGAATCAGCTAGGAACACATCTCTTCCCTCTTTATCCTTTGCCATATACTGGTATTTTCTCTTCTTGAATGTGTCAAGAGCCTCAGCGTCATCACTCTCAATCCAACATGCTTTATAAAGTGAGATTGGCTCCCAACGGCATTGAGCATTATATTCATGAAGCAGACGGTACTGGATCACTTCAAACTGCAACGCTCCTACCGTACCAATGATCTTGCGTCCGTTGAACTGGTTTGTAAACACCTGTGCGACACCCTCATCTGTAAGCTGCTCGATTCCCTTGTTGAGCTGTTTTGCCTTCATCGGATCGTCGTTCTCGATATATTTGAACATCTCAGGCGAGAAACTTGGCAACCCCTTAAAATGGATTGTCTCTCCAGATGTAAGAGTGTCTCCGATCTTGAATGTGCCGCCACTGTCTGGCAAACCAACGATATCGCCTGGATAAGCTTCGTCGACAATATCTTTCTTCTGAGCCATGAAACAAGTAGGGCTTGAGAATTTGAAGCTCTTGCCAAGACGAACATGCTTATAATTGACGTTTCTTTCAAACTTACCTGAGCAAACCTTCACAAAAGCGATACAGCTTCTGTGGTTAGGGTCCATATTCGCATGGATTTTGAAAACGAATCCTGAGAATTTTTCTTCCTCCGGCTTCACAATTCTCTCCTCTGTCTGGATCTCTCCTGGCGACGGTGCAATCTCACAGAAACAGTCAAGCAACTCCTTGATTCCGAAGTTGTTCAACGCAGATCCGAAGAACACTGGAGCCACCTGACCTGCCTCGTATGTGCTTCTGTCAAACTCAGGATAGACACCATCCAAAAGTTCAAGATCCTCACGAAGCTGCATAGCATCCTGCTCACCTACGATATCATCAAGCTGTTTGGAATTGATATCGTCGATCGCCACATTCTCCGAAATAGTCTGTTTGCTTGGGGTATATAGGTTCAAACTGTGTTCATACAAATTATAGACTCCCTTGAATTTATCGCCCTGGTTGATAGGCCAAGAAAGAGGGCGCACCATGATATTAAGTTCCTTTTCAAGCTCATCCATAAGGTCGAAAGGATTCTTACCGTTACGGTCCATCTTATTGACAAAGACGATAACAGGAGTGTTGCGCATACGGCAGACATTCATTAGTTTACGTGTCTGCGACTCGACTCCCTTAGCACAGTCCACCACGATGATAACGCTGTCTACGGCAGTCAGAGTACGGAAAGTATCCTCCTGGAAATCCTGGTGGCCTGGAGTATCAAGGATATTGATTTTGAAGCCGTTGTATTCAAATGCCATCACGGACGTAGCGACAGAGATACCACGCTGCTTTTCAATTTCCATCCAGTCAGACGTCGCTGTTTTCTTGATTTTGTTGGATTTCACGGCTCCGGCAATATGGATAGCACCACCAAAGAGCAATAGTTTTTCAGTCAGTGTAGTCTTACCAGCGTCGGGATGCGAAATTACCGCAAACGTACGTCTTCTTTTGATTTCGTCAATGAATGCCATTTGTTGTATTTGTATGAATTTCTTATAAACGGCGCAAAATTACAAAAAAAATGCTAATTAGCAGAATTTTCGCAAGTAGTTAAATCAAAAATTCTTATTCCCATCCCCGACACCTGCTTCGTTGGAATCGCCAAGAAATCAAATATGACGTTGATTGCGTCAATATAGGTCCGTTGGACCTGCTAATCATTAATCCTTAATCATCAGGACTATTCTCCCTCTTCTTCAATCTTTCCGTTTACATACGACTTAAACTTACGAGGAACCTTATATCGTTCTATTTCATCATAAGTTGGATTCCATTCAAGAACTTCATTCACACGTGGATATTCGTCAGAGACACGCAAGATTACTAGTTTACCTCCATAAATTGAACTTGCCAATTCTGAATATTCATCAATACGATAAACTCGTGTATGATTTTTATCAATTCCAACTTTTATTTCGACACAATGAGCACCTCTTCTTAATGGTGTATATATATCATACACTTCTCCAACTCTTACATGAGAATTCTTCAAATAAATACACTCATCATATTCAACATAACAATAGAAACAGTCACAATAAAGGAAAAAAGATAAAAATGGGGCAACAAGCAAGAGAATTTCAACCCATGATTTTATTCTGTTTATTGTTTTATGAAGTTGATAATCAAACAATAAAAAAGCTGAGATAATTACCAAGCCACATAATCCAACAACAGGATATTCTCCAGACTTTTCAAGACAATCTGGAATATAATAGGCATAATCATATATTATAACAGCTATTATTATCAAAAAGGGCACAATCAAATTCTTCATTAAAACAATCATTTGGGTTCTATGATAATACTTTCAATACAAAATCAACCATATTTAGTCCTCATTAATCTTGTTAAATTATAGTGTTCCCCATTTTTTGACAACTGGTTAATACTTTTTTCCTCTAAAATCCAAAAATACATAATTTTTTTAAGCCACATTGCTTATAGAGTAAACTTTTGAGGATCACGTCGTCCTCCCTATATTTTGGATTTTCGATTGATTATGAATTTTGAAAAACCATCGTTCATTTTCCCCATTCCCGACACCAACTTCGTTGGAATCGCCAAGGGTCAAAAATTTAAAATATACAAGATCATCAAATCCTCACAGAAGAATTCATTCACAGGTATTATATATTACAAAAGTCTGTCACTCTAATCCTCATCCGCAATAATAAACACCTCTTCATTCTTGCGCTTCATGTAGTATTCCTCTCGTGCAAAACGTTCAAGATTGGCTTTGTTTGTGCTCAGCTCATCCATTTTTTTCAAGCATGTCTCAATCTGCTTGTCGTAAGACTCAATCTGAGAATTCAGCTCACGGATTTTATTGTAATTGTCGAACCTATCAATATAGGTGTTGTCCATGATAAAAAAAGACAAAACGAAAAATGCAGCTATGGCTAGCAAATACTTGTTTGTAACCACCGCTTTTAGTTTTTTCAATGCTACAAGGCCGAAGTTTTTTAGGATATCGTATTCGTTCATATCGAAATTCTTTGTTAGCCGCAAAGTTAAAGAAAAATGTCAAATGAAAAAAAAAGTGATAAAAAAAATAAGACGGTGGATTTTCTCCACCGTCTCTATTTCAAATTTCATATATCTGCCCGACGGGAGTCTTACTTGACATACTTTTCATAGCTCTCCCAATTCTCAGGAACGACCATGATATAATCATCTATATCATAACCGTTTGAGTCGTAATCAAAATCACACTCATGATCACCAACTACCACAGCAGTGACATTGTATGACTTAATCTCTTCAGGATCACTGAAGACATAAAGATTACCCACTTTCTTGACTGTCAAATTTCCGTCTGATTTCACCACGTTTGTCTTCTTGGCTCCAGATACTCTTCCAACACTATTCTGATAAAGTGTTGTGACACCTCCGTTGAAATCGATTGACAAATCAGCCTGCGCGCAACGTGAACTTGCGGCTGTCGACTGGCATATCACAACGACATTTCCAGATTCTACTGTAATTGTCTTATCAGCCTTGATTCCACAAGGGTAATTGTACTCTGTGCCATCGTCGTAAGCCTTGCCCGACAAAACGATCAAGACATCTCCGCCATCAACTTTAACAGTGCTATCCGCTTTTAATCCTCTCGCACCGTCGCCAGAAAGCTGGATGTCAACCTTACCACCATTAATATTAATCGACGCATTGTTCTCCTTGCCTTCCTCGAAAGTACAACGGATACCTCTTGCATCCACCGCATCCGACTTAACAGTAAGTGAGCCTCCGTTGATTTCAGCGTAACCCTCACCCACATCGACTCCGTCAGCATTACAATTGACAGTCACCTCTCCACCCGACTGCAAATAGTAGTCGTTGACGTGGATACCGTCGGAAGCGGCATTGACAGTGATCTTTCCGTTCTTGACCTCCACATAGTCACTGCTCTGGATACCATGGCCCACAACACTAGTGACGTCAAGAGATCCGTCGCCCTTGAACTCAAACTGGCCACGGGCACGCATTGTAGCTCCTACTGTATCATTGGCACTGTTCTTCAACGCATTCTTTCCAATAAGACGGACCTCAGTGTTCTTCTTTGTAAGCACATAGATTGGAGGATTTACTCCCGTGCTTGTAAGATCAAGCCCATCCAACTCGAATTCCGACTTATACTTAGATGAGAAAATGACATTTCCATTGGTACTCTTACCAGTGAATCTATACTTGATCTCTCTACCGACAAATTCAGAATTGATTTCCACAGTCGTACCGTCTACCTTCACATCGACACTATCGAATGGATTGGAAACAGTAACCTTATCTCCGTCAAACGCCACCGAGACATAATGCTTCAAAACAATACTGTCGACCTTCGATGTCGTAAACTCCTCCTCTCCAAAAGTGATCTTACCGCCACCAAATTTCATCTTTGCTTCTGGATTCACGACACGGACACTCACATCCGAGCCCTGATACACAGACATCTCTGTACCTGCAAATGCAGCAATCGTGCAAAACATTGCAGATGCTAAAAGCATATTTCTTTTAATCATATCTTACAAAGTTTTACTGTTTTACCATCAACCTTCACGATATAGATACCCTGACGAAGGTTGCTAATATTGATCACCGAACCATTTTCAGCAGTTGTCTTCATTGCAAGCACACCACTGATAGAATAGATTTCCACTGTCTTTACGCCCTCAAATCCAGAGATAAAAATCTCTGAAGACGCAGGATTTGGATACAATGTAATAGACTGAGAATCTGACGATAAATCATTCACAGCTGAGACTTCCTTTATAAGAAGTTTGGTTATGTTTCCCAAACTAAGGACTTTAGCCTCCGACTTTTCATTTTCTTTAATCACAAGGGACTTCTCTTCAAAAGACAGTTCTCCGCTCTCTTCAATTTTGTAGACGTGAGACTTTGAGTCAAACTCGACAACAGTCAATTCCGTCTTCAAATCGGCAAAAGCACCCTGACAAAGAATAGCCGCCAAGAAGGCCACAACTGCTCTTTTCATTTTATGCTTATTCATAGTATAAAGTGTTATATTTCATCAAT
>Ga0256871_1000545_pt1 | contig 16046 bp, 14 predicted proteins | sample RumenRJG_07RNA_FD_185439 | JGI IMG/M metagenome (GOLD analysis project Ga0256871, IMG submission 185439) | Metatranscriptome of bovine rumen microbial communities from Lethbridge, Alberta, Canada - Rumen RJG_07 (Metagenome Metatranscriptome) | ecosystem: Host-associated > Mammals > Digestive...
AAGGATTGCAAAGATTCATACCTTCATATTTCTGCCTTTTTAAATATGTAATTAATGTTCTAAGCAACATCCACTGTGAAGTTTTTATAGCTTTTCTTTGTGTTGATCCAGAAAGCACCTTAAGCAATTGCTCATGCTCTTTCAGTATAAAGAACAAGTCTGTGAAGCGCTTTGGATTAACAGTTGAAGTAATACTTCCTTTCGAGCGTATAAGATAGCAATATACATTTTCTGGTATATATGTTACCCGATGAGCCTTAACTAGCATCTTGGGGGCATACTCCAAATCCTCATGTAGAAGACCACGGACAAACTCCAAATGATTATCTTCCAAGAATGTCTTATTCATGACAAAGATTTGCATCGGTCCTCGTTCAAAATGAGGTGTCAGAATCCATTCTGCACCAGTTTTTGTAGTAATGGCATCAACTGGCGATACAGGATGAAATGATTCTATCGGATGATTCTCCTCATCATACGCTTTGATACCTATCACAAAGACTTCACTTCTATTTTGTTCTATCCATTTACAAACTTTAGCGATAGCTCCGTCCGCAATCCAATCATCGCTGTCTACAAACCAGACATACTTGCCATGCGAAGCTTTCATCCCATTATTACGAGCAGCACTCAGACCTTGATTTTCTTGTGCAACAATAACTGTTCTGTTATTCACAAACTTTTGAGCAATATCCATACTCTTGTCTGGAGTACCATCATTTATAAGAACCACTTCCACGGGCAAATTCTCAATTTGCCCATATATACTACTCAAACATTTTTCAATGTAGGGTTCTACCTTATATATAGGTATGACTATTGATAATAATATATTGGTTCTATCAATCATTTAAAAACTTTTTTATAATGCAATAGACTTTAGATTTTTAACACAAACTTTTCTGTTCTTCACAACTACCATTCAAAGCATTTTGGAGCCATTCTAAACTTTGTGAACGAAGTTTTTGCAATTTTTTTTGAGAACTTATAACATCATAAGTTCCATCATGCTTCAAATGTTCAAATTCTGTTTTAACAGTAACGAGATGGTCTATCAGCCCCATATCCTTTAAAAACGAAGATATTCTGTCATCAGATTGTTCTTTTTTTTCAACAAGTGACAAGAAAGGAGTACCTAAGTTTACAGAGAAAGCTGTTCCATGAAATGATGAAGTAGCAAAAACTGTCGCATGTGATACCAACCAAAGAAACTCATATACACCTATGCCTTGATTTCTCTTAAAACGAAAAACATCACCATCATAATCAGTCAATTCTCTTCCTATAAAAATAACCGGACAATTATATTTCGACTGTAAGCTATGTAAAAGCTTGCACATAGCTGGAATTGGATTATAAGTATATCCCAATGTATAACATAATACGTATTTTTCAGGAAGCCTACTTTTCCATTTTGCTTTTATTTCCAACTTCTTCCAATCTTCTTTATTTAACAATAATGTAGGATCTAATACAACTTTCGCATTGGTATCCAATAAATCAGAGACAAGGACGTTTCCTCCATTTTCTCTTACGGAAATTGCATCGTATCTCTTTAAACAATTGATATATATACTACGATATTCTGCAGGAATAGTGTTAACAGAGAATGACGAAGAATATGATATTTTACGACTCTTCTTTGGAGCAAAATCCAATAAATAAGTAGTGTCCATATACATAGTCTTCCAGTTCCATATTTGGTCACTACCTGAAACATAGATATCATAACATGGAGGATTTTTATGTATCTCGTCATAACTTCTGTAGCAACGAGAAACATTCATCTCATTTTTTATAAACTCATCTACTAATGAAGACAACAAGGGTGGACGAAAGCCTAAAAAACGAGCAATTTTGTTTTTTAATGAAATATGTTGTGGACTCCAGCATCCTTTTGATATATGCCATTTATTTGGATATATATAATCAATACATTCGCAATTATAGCCAAGCTTTTCTATAACTTTTTGCAAGGCATATCCTTGCATTACCGAGCCCCAATTAGGCAATCTATGAACAGTGATTATTCCTACCTTTTTCATACGTAATTTATTATCGTCCTACATTACTGTAGAACATATGTTTTACACTAAATTTATATTTACGTGAGTATTAGACACAAGAAAGATTAGCACTAATAATACCTATAAGTGCGACTGTAAAGCACGGCATTTTTATGTAACAGCTAAGATTTAAAAGTTTCATACACGTGTCCATAAGTCACAGTCTTTGCAGCTTAGCTGTTGAGACCAATTTCATTATCGGACTATGGGTGTTCCAGTAAAAATCGGCCTAAGATAATGTTGTCTCAAGATTTTGTTGCTTCCTTTTTTTCTCAAGACTAACTTTGTACCCAAGTTTCTTCAATTCTGCAGTCAAGTAAAGCATTCGCTTTTTCTCAATCTTGGCTTGCATATATTGAGCACCCAACTCATGGTATCTAGCACCAGTGCTGAGAATCAGGTATGCAGCAGTTAATTGAGAGTGTGCAACCGCTATCAAGGTACGTTTTTCCCACGTCTGGCACTAATACGATGGTAACGTTCACTGAAGAAAGTATTCTTGGTACGGGTCGCAGCCCACGCTGCCTCTGTCAGGACAGCCTTTACTTGTTTGTTAACGTGAGTAATTCTTCCGCTTTTTTACCAGCTCTCTCATTATTGCTAGGGCAGAAACCTGCCCAAGATGCCAAATGCTTATCGGATGGGAAAGCTGCCATATCAAGGCCAATTTCAGAAACGAGGTCCTCTACTACCTTGTTATTGAAACCAGGTATCTCCTTCAGTAATTCTAGCACATTGTCATGTTTGATAAGTATTTCCTTGATACGCTTGAACAATTCATCAACGAGTCCTTGCGTTTGAGCAATACTTTTACGAATCATCTGAAGCATATATACATGGCGCTCCTCGACAAAGCCAGTGCAAGCCTCCAACTATTCTTGCGGACTAGCCGATAATTTCTTGTGATATAAACTTTAGATGTCTTCTATTGTCAACTTACGACCTTCGCAAAGCATATCAATCAAAGCTGTTGCTGTAACACCAAAGATGTTAGCTACAACACTTGAAAGCTTGATGGAGCAGTCTTCCTAGACACGCATTACTTGTTTCCAATAAACACCGGTACTCTCCATTGCTACATGGGTTATACCATTAGCTAACAGCCATTCTTTCACTTCTGTCAAACAACTCGTGAAGGTGTCAAAAGTGCAAGTCTCTTTACGGATGTCCCACACCATCAATTGTTGCCACCACCAACTTCAAGTAGCCGTCGATGCCACAGCCTCGCTGGATCAACTGAGAGAATGTTACGTTAGACATAATTGCTCAATGTTGGTTTAACGCAACAAAAATAGCATTTTATTTCTAATTTACATTCGCTTTGGCGAGATTTTTTTGCTCATGAATATTTTATAATAATAGTATTTTTTGCGTTATTTTTATTCTTATTACTTAATAACAACATTATCATAATAGCCGTAAAATATGTTGTAAATGTGACCTCGATTGTAGAAAGTAGCAACATCATGTAGATAAAAGCAATTATAGGAAAATAGAAATGATTTCCTTCGGTATGTTTTATCAATAAAATTGCAGCTATTAAATAAGCTGTAGTTCCTATGAAACCACTCTCTATAAACATATTAAACAAACCATTTTGAGCATTCTCTCCAACTCCATACATGAATGTTGTCAATGGGGCATTACCTATACCAAATCCATAAAGTGGACACTCAGTCAATACGTCGCCCAATTGTTCATACATGCCAAGGCGTCCTGTTAGAGTAAGATCTTCACCCAATACGTCTACAACAATATATTGCACAATAGGTAACGTCATAATCCATGTAACAAAAAGGAAAAATAATATGTCACAAATGAAAATTCCAACAATATAAGTTGATGGACGATACAAAAACCGTAGTTTTTCACCCTTTACTACAAAAGTCAACATATAATAAAATAAAGTACCTATAATCATAGTAGAGCAGCCTGTCTTTATACTCAACAAAAAAGTTACCAACAACAATATCTTGATAAACCTTCGATGGCTCTTAAGTTCTAAAGGGTAGCGAAGTAAATATACTGTTGCCAAGAATATATTGGAATAACAAAGATAAAACTTATTTCCTATTTGATAACCTGATATACCCTCACTATGATAAGTAAAACCATTTATGTCTGAACAGATTATAAATGGAAGCATTAGATAGAATAGATATTTTAGAAACAAATCTGTTTTCCCTATACGGTTGATCTTTTCAAAATACAATACAAAAAATAAGATACTAGTCACATAGCATATTATTTTTGTTATTTTCATAGACTCTGCCGTTTTATCAATAACAAAGTCATGTGCTTGCGAACTCCATTTCATAACATCAAAACTTACATTCTGATTTTTATAAGCAGCAATTATTGCTACAATACCCCAAATCAGAAACATCCAATTAATCCATCTTATTTTGCGAAAATTAAACTTCAACAGCAGAGGGGTATTTATAACAACAAACAAAATTGTTAGTACATTTTTTGTCCATCCTAAATATGTAGCGTCAAGACTATCCCATCTAAAGAACAGAACAAAAAAGAAAACAAATGCAGAGAAGAAAATTGAATAACTTTTCATCGTGATTTCTTTTTATTTTGCCAATACATCTTATTTTTTATTGAGTCACATGGATGTAGAATCCATCTACGAATCTTTTCCTTTTTCCTAAACGTTCTTATTCTATTACAAATATCCAATATTGTATATTCTTTATTATGTAACCCTATATATACCACCTTATATGTAACAGGTCGTATCGCACATGTCTTCATTTGCCCTTCTGCCACTACATCAAATGAATGTTCTGTTAAATCGCAAATAGGTTAACTTCAATACATCATTTCCTTGTTTAGTAAAGGTAATGGCGCAACTTACCTCATCCTCTATACCTAAATCCTGCAATATCTTTAAGCCAGTCTTCTCTCGCACGGAAAAGTGATCAAAATGAGAGAGCATTTGTTTGACAAATGGTTTCCATTCATCTTCAAACTTACTAACCGCGAAGCTGGCAGCATAAGAAATTTTCTTTGCCGAGCCGAAATCCAAATAGTAACCAGGAGTTCGTCCATTCATGCTGCCAGTATTCCATATCTGGTCACTGCCAGCCACATAAATATCAGCAACAGATGGATTCTGTTTCAACTCTTCAGAAGTTTCAAACCTCTGAGTAAGTGGCAAATAGGTTACCGTGAAGTTATCAAACGCTCTCTTGTGTCCCCTGTCTTACGCATGCCACGGTTGAGATATGGGAAAATGATGTAATTAGAAAAAGGGATCAGCTTGCTGAGCTTATATGCTTTTCTTCTTTTATCAACATACATCAGATTATATCTGTTCTGATGGAAGTAAGGCTGAAAATCGATGATTTCAATATCATTCCATAAACTCTCCAGATAGTGTTGTAATGCATATGTTTGGAGAGAGGCTCAGTAGTTATATACGTTATGACATGTGATGGTTTTTATCCTCATAGTAGGACTATAATTTCTTAAAGAGGTGATACAATGTACGCAATGGATGACGGAAACGGTTCTGCCATCTTTCGTGCTTTCTTTGCAGGTTGATGATAGCTATCGCATCATCTATATTTTTGGATGGATCTGCCAATGTGACCTCAATTTTCTTGTACCAAGGCTTATACTGTGGACAGACCTTCATTTGACCCTCGGCAACTATTTCGAAAGGATGCTCAGTCAATTCACAGTTGATATGTTGTAGGATGTCCTTTCCTTTTTCTGTGAAGGCTACCGCTCCGCTCACTCCATCTTGATTGTTCTGATAGGTTTTGCCCCAAAGATCGCAAATACGAATATCAGCTGACGAATGGTCATATTTGTATTTACAGTGATGATAGCACTGATCGCCTAAGCTACAGTCGCCCAGAAAGAGCGCGTAAAACTTGTCTCCTTGAGACATACGAGACTGATAGTAACTTTTTTTTTCCCTGATTAACATATTGTAACTATCATGCCAATCTATCTTCTCACCATGCTCTTCACCATCAATGCCCATCGCCCAACTGTCATGCCATCCGTTATATTTGTTCCGCCATGAAGCATAAGTTATTTTACCTGTCTTCTTCTTCACGAAATCTGCATATTTTTTCCAGACATTCATTGATGGGACACCATGGCAGAAGAAATCAAGCAGAACAAAATTCTCTTCAGGAAGACGCATTCTTTTCATGTAGTTACGGAAAGAGTCAATCTGACAAGGAGACCCCGTCACAAGATATTTTCCCTTGCGGTCAATGCCTTTCCATCCTTCAACTGGATAGCTTTGAATATACTTACTGCCAGCGGTCTGTATCAATTCTTCTGGAGTGGAAGCAATAAAGTGTTCAGCTCTTCCTTTTTCAGCATTATATCTTACTCCGACAGTCTTATAGCCTTGCTTCAACAAATAAAGGGCAATCTCCAGACCTGCCCCACCTGAAGAGCACTTGCGCTGTACCTGACGATTCTTACTCCAGGCAGCATAGCTTACTAATGGCTTGTTTTTTACAGCAAGGTCGTCCTTGATATAAGCACAGACATCCCTGCACAGTCCACAATGGATACACTTATCAGGATCTGTAAGATAAGGCTCATAGAAGCCTTTGCTGTTCAATTTTATGTCGATGATATGCACTGGACATGGTTTTGAACATACGCCACAACCATAACAATCGTGTATATCAGAAATATTTTGCTTGTTCATAATATTAAGCTTTATGAAGTCTTTCTTTGATTTTTGATATGATTACATCGCGCTCGTGTTTTTCTATACCAAGGAAATAGCTGAATATCAATCCACTTATGAAACTAACAAGGCATACTAGAATAAATGTTCCCCAATTAACAGTCATAAAATGATATAACAACAAAGGAATAATATAGGAAGCTATTGTTAAAATCAACATTTTCAGCGCAACGTGACAAAGAAATGATACAGCAGGAAAATCAATTGTTCTCGATAGTAAGGCCACCCTTGCAAAAAGACAAAGTACAGAAATGAAAAGTGACGCTACAAGTGCTGATGTAGGGCTATATCCCATCTTTAATAATACATATGCGAGTGGCAAAGTTAAAAGAGAAAGTCCGCCCACCACAATCTGGTAATCTCGAACTTTTCCAGAAGCATGCATTGATGTTATGAGGGTATTAGACAAGGAGTCTATCAAGGCCGTGAAGATTATTAACCGCAGAAAGACTACTGTATAATCCGGGACCTTTACTAACCAAATATTCAATATGAATGGTGCTTCTATGACTACAGGTAGGGAAAGGCAAAGAAGCAATAAGTAGGAGAATCGACTCCCCCTAAAAACGAGTTTAAACATTTCTTGCTTCTCGCCGGCCGCATATAACTTTACAATTTGTGGATTCATTGCCATCTGGAAGTTAGTAACGAATCGATTGATTGCTGTCGATACTTGCAGGGCAACACCTCTTGCTGCATTCACCGCTGTTCCAAAGAAAAGATTAAGAACGACATTGAGTCCTTGGTCCTTACATACACCTGCTAATGAACCAATTAAATTCCAGCTGACAAAGGAAGTCATCTGTTTGAGGTACTCATGGTTCAACTTCCAATTGCAATGGCACGTTTTTATCTTCCTATGTGTATAGGATGCATAAATCAGTTGGACTCCCAATTGTACAACAGCCATCAAGATTGCATAGAATATCAGCCTGTCGAAAGGGGTAATCAAAAGCAAATAGACTATCACCAACTTTAGCACCACTTCAATAATGCTGATGTAGGCGAAAGCTGACATCTTCTCGTAGGCGATAATGGCAGCATTGTATGGAACATTGATAACGCTTACAAGAAATGTGAGAAGTGAGAACTCAAACACCCAAATGGCTGCTGTATATCGTCCAGGAGGAAAGTTCATCTTGTTGGCAACGAACCAAACACCTATAGTTTCTCCAGCTATCAAAATTATAAGTGCAAGTCCGATATGAATTATAACTGCGGTTGAAAAAAGACTGGTAACCTCTTCTTTTTTTCCTTCTCCAATGGCAAAGGACAGGAAACGTTGCGTGGCAGTTGTCATTGCTCCACTAATGAGTGAGAACATGGTGACAAATCCTCCGACCACATTATATATACCATAATCGGATACGCCGAGGGTATCAAGTACAACACGTGACGTGTACAATGACACAGCCATCATCACTAACATGCGGAAATAGAGCATGAGGGTGTTCTTGGCGATGCGCTTGTTATTTTCTGCGGAAGTGGGCATAAATTATATACTTCGTAGGTATTTAATCAAACGATTGAATTCCAAAATTTGTTTTGTTTTATCTATTGCAATGGCAACCGTCAAACTTATGGCAACTAAAGTAATATAGATAATGAAAGGATTTCCGGTGTGATAAATGATGTCATGCATCCACCATTTGTAAAAGAAACCATGGATTAGGAACATGTCCATACTATATTTTCCGAAGAATGCCAAACATTGCTTAGTCCTAGAAAATCCGGTGATATGTTGATAAACATAGACACCAGAAATCATTATTAAAGCATCATACATGTAAAAGTCGTTGCCTTGTATTTTGTGTCTGCCAATAAGAATAAAGAAGAATGTTATTATCCATACAGAAATGGGGGGGGCAATATGATAAGTTCTCTCATTGTCATGCAGTGAGTAGAGCATTCCACAGACAAAAACAGGCAAATATATCCTTATACAGAAAAGGAAATCACTTGGAAGGCAAAACACTGCTATGGCAAACACTATTAAGTAATACTCATTCTGTTTCGCCATTCTGAGCAATAATGGATACAATAGATACAAACCTATAATACAACCATAAAACCACCATGCCGCATTGTAATTATAAACTGTAGGTCCCAACCAATTGACGATTCCCAAGAAGTCCAATACCACTCTTCCCTGAAGGAATTTGTCAGAGCCATAAGATTCTGCAAACGAGGGACCAAGCCATAGAACACTAATAGGGACGAATATCAACCAAACGAACCAATAGTTAAGCATCAGTTTCGTGAATCTCTTCCAATAGAAATCCTTCAACTTGATATTTGCCCCATCACCATACTTTTCAGTAAGTCCATATCCGGATACGAACACGAAGATTGCGACACATACTTTGCACATGATTGCTATCTCTTGCGCAATACCATGGCCGTGTATAACAATGTCATTGTATGCATACATCTCTGGTCTCAGAAAAAGATGATGCCACAACATGATGAGTATTGCACTACCCTTGAGGACGTTGGAGTCTTAAATGGAAAGCTTCATTCTATAATTCGTTTCCTTAATGCCGATTAACTTTACCTGGTTGTGGCTGAGGTCTTGGAACACTTGCCGGTTCAACTTTTCCCTCATTGAGATTTGTTTGTGTCTTCTCTTCTTTATTCATATCATTAGATACTTTCCTGATACCATGTTTTATTTTTAATTGCCTCTTCTGTTTTTCTTTTAGCTTCGATTAATAATTTTTTGTCCATGTGTCCTGTCAGCAGGTCATGCTTATTTCTATCTTCTTTATGTTCATTATTGAGAGATTCGAAACTTTTCCTTGCCAATTCAATATTACTCTTCGTAGCATTTTTATATAAATAATTAAAATATAGAGATAGTAATTTAGCTGCGTAAATTTCTAAATTCTCATTCAAATCTAATAAATCATTTATCTTCTTTTCCTTAACTCCCAATAGTCTATAAGCGAAATCAGATTTGATGAATCTTATTAATGGTGGTGCTATTATAAAGATAATACATAAAACATTGATCGAAATGCTCTTCTTATCAAAAATGTCATGAGAGATTAAAAGGTTTAAACCTGATGGTAACAGCATACTAAATACATAAATTCCCCAAAAGTAGATATCTGTTTGTTTTTTCCTTTCCTTTTCACATAGAAGGGAGGAATACATAATATCTGTTTCAACTTCAAGAAACATATCCCATATCCTACCTAATAATGATTTCATTTCATTTTCCATTATTACTATTCTTTTTTGGAGGTTTCGGACGAAGGACACTGGCTGGAATCACCTTACCATTCTGAGCTTTCTTAGTTTCTTCTGATGTGTAATTTTCTTTTTTCATACTATATCTATTCTATTTAAGCATCCAATGGTAAACGTCCAATTGTTGCCTTTCGCCTTTAAACAGGGTAGCTTCGTAAACGCCCATTTGTTGCTTATCGGCTTTAAACAGAGTACTTTCGAGTACCCCGTTTTATGCTAGGCTGAGTAAGATTTAAGACTTGTTAATTAAAAGATAGTTGTCAAAATATCACCAGCAAAGACTTGGTAATATTTGGAGAGTTTAATGAGATTAATTTTTAAAACCGTATTTTTGTTCTCTCTTTTCAAACGCGATCTTACCACCTTCTAATATATCGCATACATGTTCCCGTATACCTTGTGACCTGAGAATGTCATGAATCGTTTTATCTTTCTTCTTAGTGTTTTCAAGGGAACCGTTGATATAATCAAATTTATTATTGTTTGCATTTTGACTATTCGTGCCATTTTGGTTAGCTACTATTACATTTTCAGAATCAGCACTCACAACAACATTTGAATTATGTGTAACCAATATTATCTGACGTTTTTTCTTCTTCTTTTTTATATATGTTACAAGCTCGTTATAAATGGCACGATTATCTAGGCTATCTTCTGGTTGGTCAATTAGAATTGGAGTCTTTTTGTCGCTAAATTCAAGAAGTAGCATCAATATAACAAATGCTTGCTTGCCTTCTGACATGTTGACAAATTCGTCTCCTTGATAATTGAGCTTATAATTAAGCCCATACCAATTTGTCGAGAAAAAGTCTACAGAAACAGATAAAGGGTTGTTTGCTCCTTTCAATTCTAATTTATTAGAGATTAAATCTTTGATTAATCTCTCACATATGCCCATAGTGCTTATGTCATATTGATCAAGAACGTTAGAAACATATTCTTGCCGGGAGTTACCTCTTAAGTTAAACTTAGATTCGAGAAACTCTTTTAATTCTTGGTATCTGAGGTCTGCGGCAACCCTTATAGACAACCCTTCAAATTCAATTTTCAACTTATCTTCAATATCTTTACATTTTTGCTTAAAGGCTACGTGAGTTTTAACGATCTCGGACAATAAAGACTTTATCTGTTTAATTTGGCTATCTTTATTTCTCTCCAGGGATTCAATCTCATCTAATTTTTTGCTTTCTTCTTTTAGTTGTTCGCTTAATTGAGAAAGTTCTTTGTTACCAGTATTATAATCATTACCTCTCTTATAAAGCTCAGTAGAAATAATAAGATTATTCTTGTTTTCTATTTCTTTTTTTGCTGCTTGGGTCTTATTAATAAATTCGTCAACAATATTCACCCATTTCTGTTCGGTTTCTGTACGCAATTCTCTGAATTGGCTTACTATCTCTGATGCATTTTGTTGGAACTCAAGAAGGCTTAGTCCATTATCATACTCGAAATTCGAGAGTATTGGAGACTGTGTCTTAATCTTTGAAAACACAACCAAATCCTTATTGGCTGCATCTATCTGTTTGTTGTTTTCTTGAACAGATTGCAGATAACTTTGATATTGAGATAATTCCTGTTTGTTTAATGTACTTTGTTTTTGAATATTATTAATTTTTGATTTAAAAAGATTAATCTGTTGTATAACGCCTTCTTTGTTTCCTTTTTCCTTTAATAGGCTAATGGTTTTTCGGACCTCTTCTACTTTATTAAATAGCGTATATATTTTTTCTCTTATTTCTTTTTTACCTAACTCTAACTTAGCGTTTAAATCAGACAGTAAATTACCTTCATCCTTTTGCTTTATTATGCTCTCAACTAATTTATTTGTTTTTTCACCACTATTAGCTATACTAAGCATGTAATTTTGAGGAAAAAATTCTATATCGCGGTCTCCTTGATCACTTCCATCTTTCCAATTTATGGTGACATTATCAAGATGGTTCATGATATAATCTTCGGGTGATACTTCAGAGCATGAATGTTTAGCTGCTATTGCCTTCAAAAGAGAAGATTTTCCTGTAGAACGCCCTCCGATTATAGTATTTAGGTTAGGATTTAGAGGAATAGTACCTTCCCAGAATCCTGGCTCGGATAGAACCACACTATCTATGACATTATAGATGTTTTTTTCATCTGGTTTGGATTGACATAGTGTAACACGCTCATTAGGCTCATAGATAATTTGCTTTAAACCTTCGAATGTAAGATCTGCTTTTATCCACAGATTTTGTTTTCGGGTATATTGTTCAATATTATGATTGTCGGAACACATAATCATAGGAACTTCTCTCTCAATGTTTGGGAACACGTATTTTTTGTATTCCTCGCAATCTGATTCCTTGCCCATTTCATAAATATCAATAACTTTACTGATATCATCCTTCTGAGCTTCATAATGAGGTAAAGAATTAGTTATGCTATCAATGCTATTAGATTTACTACCAGCATGAATGGTAACAACTCCTCCGAGTTCATGAATTAGATTGCAAGTTTCAAATAAATCACAATATATTTCATTAGGTTCTTTATGTTCTCCTTTGATTTTTTTTATGTTTGTCCTATTTTCCAACTGTCCCCAGATATAATCAAGGTCTGCATTCTCAGAAAATATACCTATAATATGTACAGGTTGTTTTCCTTTAGCATCGCTCAAGAATTCTATACCAGGGAAGAACGTAATTTTTCCTTGACCTAATGCCTGCAATTCTTTTATACGCTTAATATCAATAACATGATGGTCTGTTATCGCAACGGCTGCGATCTGGTTTGAGGAAAGTACTCTAACTATATCCTCATTTGACACGTTTTTATTCTTATAATCGTAAGACGATGGTGTGTGAAAATGTAAATCCCATTGTCTCCATTCAGAACCTCTATATATCATAATTTCTGTTTTTTTATCTAATATATATTCTTTTCCTCCATCATTCTATGTAGAGACTATCTTCAAGACGAGTATATGGTAATTCATAGACCCCAAAGAAAAGAGAGTGCTTATTATGTAGGGCTTTTATCAAACCGGTATTAGGGTGATTATAAGAGTTTCCTAAACCGAAAGACGCAAATGTAATGAGAAGTCTTAAATCTAATCCTAAGTATTGTTCAACGCTTTTAAGTGTAATGTTGTACTTTGAACCATGATGCGGAAGTTGCATTGCTCCGATGTATGATACTAAGTCGCAAGCATGTTTCAGGTTCTTGCCTTTCATATTTAAAATTGAAGCCACTTCTATACAATTCCATTTTTTGAGAGTGGAATCTCCTGTATAAAGGGTTGCAATCTTTTTTTCTCTTAGATGATAATGTATTATACGCCGACAATATTCGTGATACCAATTGCAAAAACAATAATAGCGAAGGGGATAATAAGAATCAAACATGTAATCATCAATCACAGCTGTGTTTAATTTTAAAGGGCCAGAGTAACAGAGCATTGAAGGCTTATTGTTGTTTTGATTGAAGACACTTTTGTATGCGTCGTTGACTTTCTTCAAATCATCTGCTGGTAAGTTGCCGATGTTATTCTCCAAATCTTTTACTGTCATAGCCCTACCTTTATAAGGTATTTTTTCGATAGCATCCTTAACTTCGTCTCTTTTATCCAACAAAGATTTAAAGTAAATGGGAACGTATATCCATTCAACAGAATCCTCTCCGATGGCAATATAATCACCGCTATTAATATGCTGGCTATTAACTATGATGTCATTTAAGTCTGTGTCGATGTTATCCGCATTACGTCGTAGAGATCGGCCTTCGAGACTTTCAAGGGCATATCTTTTAGAAATTCTATCTTGGCCTTCTACAACAGGGTCGACAAAAATTAGTTGTGATTGACTTTGTCTGAGAGCTTCCAGAATAAGTAGGTAATTATGGTGGTATTCTATACCGTAATCGGTGATTCTTAACCACTTTTCTTTTTCTAAGACAGGAAGTATTACTTTGTTAATCTTTATACTTTGCTTAGTTACCATGTCATATATGCCATTGACATGATCTTCATCGAAATGAGAAATGAATAATGCATCTATAACACCATTCTTACATTCATCAAAATTGGAAATTTCCCTATCTAGAGCATACTTCCAAGGCTGTTCAGCTCCGCAATCATAGACTACATTTACTTCTTCTCCGTCCTTTAAAATAAAGTGCTCACTATAGAAAGCACCTTGTCCTACTGGGTGTATGATTCTGTGGATATGCATGATGATTTGAATTTTGGGGAACTATATGTTATTCATTCATAGCGAAATGGCCGGATGGCTTTATAATGAAATCTCGGCTCGGAAAGATTTAGACAGGTTTTATACAAGTTCAGAATATTTTTTTCTTACTTGATTAAAAGTTTCGATTTCGCTACAGAGAAAGCTATAGGGAAGAAAATAATTTTATAGTTTTGTTACAGAATTTGCCAATCGTCTTTCACCATCCAATTCAGTAGTATAATATCTTTGATTGATGATGTTGAGAAGTTTTGTCAAATCTTCTTCTGACTCAACTTTGAATTTTTGAGTATCTTCATCATAAAGTTCTTGGCAATATTGACTAATGTAATGTGGCAACCGAGATTTCTGATCACTATTGAAATGGTTATATCTTTCAAGAGCTTCTTTTATCCTCCTTCTGTTTGCGGTCTTTACATCATTGGCAGTGAGTGATCCTTGTACATTGATTATGTCTAGCTCAAGGAAGTTATTGACCTCCCCATCTGTGGCTTCCCGATAAAGCTCATCGATACCAGTAAATATGGATGTTATGGCAGAAAGTCGTTTGAAATATAACTTATCATCTTCCCTGCTATAATAGCAATCTGGTTCATCTTTGATAACTAGTAAACCGTCTGACTCAATAAGTTGAGCTTGGTCAGTTGCCCTTCTTATTCCTTGCCATGAAATTGCCTTATACTTTTTGTATATAAAGCTGGAAGTCACATGTTGGTATAGAAAGTAATGCCTGTTATCCGTTTCTTGTATAGATATAATATAGTCAATTTTAGAATATTTTTCCCTACTAAGAAAGGAATAATCAGATGGTGAGAACTCATTTCTTGCTATTTCAGGATAATAATCTTTCTCGCTAAAGTGGTCTAAATCAAAGTACTCTCCTTCCTGTAACTTATAATCGTTGTCATACGGACGAACGTCATCAAAATTAGGAATATCAGTAAACACTGTTTTATTAGACAATACTATAGCAGTCTCACTGTTCCGACCTTTTGTCTTTGCTATTAAATAATCCATATATTATGATTTTAGGTCTATGTATGTGTAGTCGTTTAAACGTCTTAAATTTGGAAAATCAACATTAGTGTTAAGTCCAAATTTTTGTTTGGTAAGTATTATTACAGTTAACCCATTCTTCGTGCTGACATTATAGTAGTTATATCCAAACAACAAAAAAATTGGATTATACAAATATAATTGTGTAGCGAAGCACATAATAGTTAATGCGATGTATACTGTAGCTAACATATAATTATTGTTTATGCTTAATCCTAAGAAAATGTAAGCAAAGAATGATACAAGAAAGCTATCACCTGTTGGTGATATTTTCTTTATATTGTCAGCTCTGATAGGGATTATGTCTTCCAAATTCTTAAATTTTTTCTTCATTATCCATGAGCAAAATACATCAATTGCCAAATATGTAATATATGAAACAATGTTTGGTAAATCAATTTCCGGACATGGCATTCCAATTCCCTTCATAATGCTTCCAATCGCAATACCTTGGTTAATAAGATAAATTGCGATAAGTAACAAATATGAAACCGCTACGTATGTAAATCTGTAAAACTTCATATCCGGTAAAAGTGTAAACGTACTATTTTCCGCCACATGACATTTTACAGGCTGATTTACAGCCTGTAAGAGGTTATGCGGAAGTTTTGTGATTTTCCAACTTTAACTTATATGTAAACGTCCAATTGTTGCTTATCAGCTTTAAACAGAGTACTTTCGAGTACCCCGTTTTATGCTAGGCTGAGTAAGATTTAA
>Ga0256871_1000546_pt1 | contig 16036 bp, 31 predicted proteins | sample RumenRJG_07RNA_FD_185439 | JGI IMG/M metagenome (GOLD analysis project Ga0256871, IMG submission 185439) | Metatranscriptome of bovine rumen microbial communities from Lethbridge, Alberta, Canada - Rumen RJG_07 (Metagenome Metatranscriptome) | ecosystem: Host-associated > Mammals > Digestive...
GGACAAATAAAAATAGCGGTATTGATCAACCGCAAACGTTGAAAAAACAGTATAGTTCAGGACGAGCACGTCATAAGCGATGAAGCGGAAAGTTACTGAGCTATCAGATAATTCCCGCCGAGAAGGCCAGCTCGCGAAGCGGCCGAAGGGCGGAACATTTTTTCTGAGTCGCAATTATGAAACACACGGCGGCGTGTTAAATGTTCCGAGCCTCGTACAGACATAGCGAAAACGTACGAAAGATACAAGGAGGAAGCTAGTAAATGAGCAGTCAGAAAATCAGAATCAAGTTAAAGGCGTATGACCACAAGGCACTCGACCAGAGCGCAGCCAAGATCGTTGAAACAGCGAAGAAGACAGGCGCTGAGGTTTCAGGTCCTATCCCTCTCCCTACAGAGAAGGAAGTGGTTACTATACTGAGAGCCGTACACAAGTACAAGTATTCCAGAGAACAGTTCGAGCAGAGAACTCACAAGAGACTCATCGACATCATCAATCCTGGTGCAAAGACAGTAGACGCTCTCATGAAGATCGATACACCTGCAGGTGTTGACATCGAGATCAAATTATAACTGAATCATCACTAAGAATCATAGATTTTCACAGGGTGCGTCAGTTTGCCGGAAGGCAAATGATGGCGTACTGACGCAAGGATCCGCGAGACCGGGTCCCGCTGCAGAAAATCTCCGCTTAGTATGATTGCCGTGTGCAATCCGCTGTAAGAATAGGAGGAACAAGGATGAACACAATTTTAGGAAAAAAGGTCGGAATGACACAGATTTTTTCCGAAGCCGGCGCGGCAGTTCCTGTAACAGTCATCGAGGCTGGTCCTGTAGTAGTAACTCAGGTCAAGACAGCTCAGACTGATGGATATGAAGCCGTACAGATCGGTTATGTCGATGAGAAGGCCCACAGGGTTACAAATCCTATGAAGGGACACTTCGAAAAGGCAGGCGTAGACCCTAAGAAGTATCTGAGCGAAGTCAGAGTAGAAAACGCTTCAGATTATGAAGTAGGACAGACTTTCACAGTTGAGATGTTCGAGGAAGGCAAGAAGCTCGACATCACAGGAACTTCAAAGGGTAAAGGAACTCAGGGTAATATCAAGAGACACGGACACCGCAGAGGCCCGATGGGACATGGTTCCAAGCATAAGAGACTCGCAGGCGGCCTGGCAGCAGGTACTTATCCTTCAAGAGTATTCAAGGGCAACGATGGTCCTGGTCACATGGGACAGGAAACTGTTACTATGCAGAACATCGAACTCGTTAAGGTGATCCCTGAGAGAAACGTACTTTTAGTAAAGGGCTCCGTTCCGGGAACCAAGGGCGGACTTCTCAAGATCCGCTACGCGGTAAAAGGACAGGAATAACAGAGGCTTTCGGAAGGAGGATACACAATGGCTAAAGTAACCATGCTCAACATGGCAGGCGAAACAGTTGGCGACATCGAGCTGAACGATGAAATCTTCGGAATCGAAGTCAACGAATTCGCTGTACATGAAGTTATAAAGAATTACCTCGCCAATCAGAGACAGGGCACTCAGTCAGCCAGAACAAGAGGCGAAGTAAAGGGCGGCGGACGCAAGCCGTTCAGACAGAAGGGTACAGGCAGAGGCAGACAGGGAAGCATCACTTCACCAAGCCACATCGGCGGTGGTGTTGTATTCGCTCCGAAGCCTAGAGACTACAGCTACTCAGTTCCTAAGAAGGTTAAGAGGCTCGCTATCAAGTCAGTTCTCACTTCAAAGGTAAACGACGGAGAGATCATCGTTCTTGACTCACTCAATTTCGACGAGCCTAAGACAAAGAAGATGGTCGAAGTTTTAAATAATATCAAGGCAGACAAGAAAAAGACTATCATCGTTACTGATGTAAAGAACGAGAACGTTGTAAAGTCTGCAGCTAACATTCCTGGAGTATTCACTGCAAACGTAGGCAGCCTCAACTGCTACGACATGCTGAACTCCAACAGCTTCGTAATCACTCAGGATGCAATCAAAAAGCTCGAGGAGGTGTACGCATAATGAAAACTCCTTATGACGTAATACTCGCACCGGTCATCACAGAAAAGAGCATGGATGACGCGGCAGACAGAAAGTACACTTTCTTAGTTGCCAAGGACGCTAACAAGACAGAGATCAAGCTCGCTCTCGAAGAGATCTTCGGGATCGAAGTTGAAAAGGTCAACGTTATGAACGTAAGAGGCAAGAAAAAGAGAATGGGAAGAAACGTCGGCATGACTGCAAGCAAGAAGAAGGCTATTGTTAAGCTGACTGAAACAAGCAAGGAAATCGAGTTCTTCCAGGGACTGTAACTTAGAGGAGGATACGACAGATGGCTATTAAAAAGTATAAGCCGATGACTCCAGGCCAGAGAGGCATGACAGTCTCGGCTTTCGATGAGATAACAAAGAAGACTCCTGAGAAGTCATTAACAGTTACTCTCAAGAAGCATGCCGGCAGAAACAATCGCGGCAAGATCACCGTCAGACAGAGAGGCGGCGGATACAGACATAAGTACAGAATCATCGATTTCAAGAGAAATAAAGATGGCATTCCTGCTACTGTAAACGCAATAGAATACGATCCTAACAGAAGCGCGAACATCGCACTGCTCTTCTACGCTGACGGCGAAAAGAGATACATAATCGCTCCGGATGGACTTAAGGTCGGAGATGTGATCGTTTCTGGTCCTGAATCAGATATCAAGACAGGAAACGCTCTTCCGCTCGCTAACATTCCGGTAGGTACACTGATCCACAACATCGAGCTCCAGCCGGGCGGCGGCGCTAAGATGGTAAGATCTGCAGGAAACGGCGCTCAGCTGATGGCTAAGGAAGGCAAGTACGCACAGGTAAGACTGCCGTCCGGAGAAGTCAGAAAAGTAAGGATCGAATGCAGAGCTACGATCGGCGAAGTCGGCAACCTCGATCATGAGAACATCAAGGTCGGCAAGGCAGGCAAGACAAGACATATGGGTAGAAGACCTCAGGTAAGAGGTTCTGTAATGAACCCTAACGACCATCCACACGGTGGTGGTGAAGGACGTGCTCCAGTTGGACGCAAGAGCCCAATGACTCCTTGGGGCAAGCCTGCTCTCGGTTACAAGACGAGAAAGAAGAAGAATGCTTCTAACAAGATGATCGTCAAGAGACGTAACGAGAAATAAAACAGGAGGATAGATAATGTCAAGATCAGTTAAAAAGGGTCCTTTCGTCGATGCGAAGCTTCTCGCAAAGATCGAAGAGATGAATAAGAATAACGAAAAGAAAGTAATCAAGACTTGGTCAAGACCTTCAACCATATTTCCTCAGATGATCGGTCACACGATCGCAGTTCACGACGGCAGAAAGCACGTGCCTGTATATATCACAGAGGATATGGTTGGCCACCGCCTTGGAGAGTTCGCTCCTACAAGGACATACAGAGGTCATGCGGACAAAGAAAAGGGCTCCAAGAGAGTCTAATGATTTGAAAGGAGGATTTACAGATGGAAGCTAAAGCCACTGCAAAATATGTAAGGATGTCTCCGAGCAAATTAAAGCCCGTATGCGATCTCGTCAGAGGCAAGGACATCAACGAAGCACTGACTATTTTGAAATTTACCCCGGGAAAGGGTGCTCAGATCGTAGAGAAGGTTGTTCAGTCTGCAGCTGCAAACGCTGAGAACAACCACGATATGGACAGAGACTCTTTATACGTAGCAGAGATTTATGCGAACCAGGGTCCTACAATGAAGAGATTCAGAGCAGGTTCTAAGGGAAGAGCATCAGTTATATTAAAAAGATCAAGCCATGTAGGTGTTACGTTAAAAGAAAGATAATCTGAACAGGAGGTATATTCATGGGTCAGAAAGTAAGCCCGCATGGATTTAGAGTGGGCGTTATACAGGACTGGGATTCCAAGTGGTACGCTGGTAAGAAGAACTTCTCCGATTACCTCGTTGAAGATAAGAAGATCAGAGACTTCGTCAAGAAGAAGCTTTATCTCGCAGGAATCTCAAGGATCCTTATAGACAGAGCAGCTAACAACCAGGTTAAGCTTACTATCCTCGCAGGCAAGCCGGGAATGATCATCGGCAAGAGCGGCGCTGGAATCGAAGAGCTTAAGAAAGAGCTGGAAAAGCTCACTGGCAAGCAGGTTAGCATCAATATCGTAGAAGTAAGAAGAACTGAGCTCGATGCTCAGCTCACAGCTGAAAACATCGCTTCCGCTCTCGAAAGAAGAGTTTCATTCAGAAGAGCTATGAAGCAGGCTATCGGCAGAACAATGAAGGCCGGCAGCAAGGGTGTTAAGGTTGTACTTTCAGGCAGACTCGGCGGCGCTGAGATCGCCAGAAGCGAAAAGTACAGTGTCGGAAACGTTCCTCTTCACACACTGAGAGCCAACATCGACTACGGATTCGCTGAAGCTGATACAACTTACGGCAAGATCGGCGTAAAGGTATGGATCAACCAGGGCGAAGTCCTCGGCAGTGATCTCGTAAGCCCGATCCCTGAATCGACTGGCAAGAACGAGAGACGCGGTAGAAGAAGAAGAAACGACAGAAACGGCCGCGACAGAAGAGATTACAGAAGAAACGGCAGAAGAGGCTATGAGGCTGAAGAAAAGAAGGCCGTTCCTATCCAGAGAAGAAAGATGAAGAAGAAGGAAGCTCCTGCTCCTGCTCCGCAGGCAGAGGCTGAAGCACCTCAGGTTTCAGAAGAGTAAGACGACAGATCAGGAAGGAGGAATGACCCGATGTTAATGCCAAAGAGAGTAAAACACCGCAGACAGCATAGAGGCAGAATGAAGGGTGTTGCAACTAAGGGTAATACCATTACATACGGTCAGTACGGACTCGCAGCAACAGAATGCGGCTGGATCACATCAAATCAGATCGAAGCTGCCAGAATCGCTATGACAAGATATATAAAAAGAGGCGGAAAAGTTTATATCAAGATCTTCCCTCACAAGTCGGTAACAAAGAAGCCGGCAGAAGTAAGAATGGGTTCAGGAAAAGGTTCGCCTGAGTACTGGGTAGCAGTAGTTAAGCCTGGCAGAGTAATGTTCGAGATCGGTGACGTTACCGAGGAAACTGCTCGTGAAGCTATGCGTCTTGCTGCTCATAAGCTCCCTGTTAAGACTAAGTTTATCGTAAAGGAAGCAGTTGTAGAGGGCGGTGAAGAATAATGAAAATGGAAGCTATCAGAGAGATGACTCCGGACGAGCTCGGAAACGAACTTACAAAGCAGAAGAACGAATTATTCAACCTCAGATTCCAGCACATTACAGGTCAGCTCGAAAATCCTATGAAGCTGCGTGAGGTTAAGAAGGATATCGCCAGAATCAAGACTGTTATTAGAGAGAAAGAACTTGAAGCCAGGGCTTAGTCGAAAGGAGGAATACTGATGTCAGACAGAAACAGCAGAAAGACAAGAGTTGGTATCGTAACCAGCAACAAGATGGATAAGACAATCACTGTATCGGTCGAAGACTTCGTTAGACATCCGATTTACGGCAAAGCCGTTAAGAGAACTAAGAAGTTCCAGGCACATGACGAAAACAACGTCTGCAGCATCGGCGATACTGTAAAAATCATGGAAACCAGACCTCTGTCCAAGAACAAGAGATGGAGACTTGTAGAAATAGTCGAGAAGGTAAAATAACTTACTGAAAGGAGGCACCGATAAATGATCCAGACAGAGAGCAGACTCAGAGTCGCTGATAATTCTGGTGCTAAGGAATTACTTTGTATTCGTGTCCTCGGCGGAACCGGCCACAAGACAGCGAATATTGGAGATATAATAGTTTGTGCCGTTAAAGATTCAACTCCAGGCGGAGTTGTAAAGAAGGGCGATGTCGTAAAGGCAGTAATCGTCCGTTCTAAGAGCGGCGTAAGAAGACAGGACGGAAGCTACATCAAGTTTGACCAGAACGCAGCTGTAGTTATTAAGGAAGATAAGACACCTGTCGGAACACGTATTTTCGGACCAGTTGCCAGAGAGCTCAGGGACGGCGGATTTATGAAGATCGTTTCCCTGGCACCGGAAGTGCTCTAACAGGGAGGTGTTGTTGAAAATGAAGATCAAAACTGATGATACCGTAGTAGTAATCAGCGGCAAAGATAAAGGCAAGAAGGGCAAAGTCATCAAGGCTATGCCTAAGGAACACAAGATCATCGTCGAAGGCGTAAACATGCAGACAAAGCATGCTAAGCAGACCAGAACAACTCCTGCAGAGATCAAGCACCAGGAAGGCCCTATCGACGTATCCAACGTAATGTACTGGGACAGCGAAGCTAAGGCTGGAACAAGGATCGGATACGTTGTAGAAGACGGCAAGAAGTTCAGGGTTTCCAAGAAGTCCGGTAAGAAGATCGATTAGTGAAGGGAGGTTCTGAACATGGCAAACAGATTGAAAGAACATTATGACAATGAAGTTTTCAACGGTCTTAAGGAAAAGTTCAACTATGACAATGTGATGGAAGTTCCTAAGCTTGAGAAGATCACTCTTAACATGGGACTCGGCCAGATCAAAGACAATACAAAAGCAATAGAATCCGCTGTTGAAGAGATGGGCCTTATTACTGGTCAGAAGCCTGTACTTACAAAGGCTAAGAAGTCTATCGCGAACTTCAAGCTCAGAGCAGGCATGCCTATCGGCGTAAAGGTAACTCTCCGCGGAGAGAACATGTATGTATTCGCTGATAAGTTCTTCAGCATCGCTCTTCCGAGACTGAGAGACTTCAAGGGAGTAAGCAAGAACTCATTCGACGGCCGCGGCAATTACACTATCGGCCTCAAGGAGCAGCTCATCTTCCCTGAAATCGAGTACGATAAGATCGATATGATCAAGGGTATGGATATTACATTTACTACAACGGCAAAGACTGACGAAGAAGCTCTCGCGCTTCTCGAAATGCTCGGCATGCCGTTTGAAAAGTAACAGGAGGGAACAATGGCAAAGACATCTCTCAAAGTTAAGCAGCAGAGAAAACCCAAGTATTCAACTCGCGCATATACAAGATGCAAGATCTGCGGAAGACCACACTCAGTTCTGAGAAAGTACGGCATCTGCCGTATCTGCTTCAGAGAAATGGCGTATAAAGGCGAGATTCCGGGAGTTAGAAAAGCCAGCTGGTAAACCCGGAACGGTGAAGAAAGGAGGTATGTTACAATGACCATGACTGATCCTATAGCAGATATGCTCACAAGAATCAGAAATGCAAATACAGCAGGTCACGACACTGTTGATATCCCTGCGTCCAAGATGAAGAAGTCAATCGTAAAGATCCTCAAGGACGAAGGTTATATAAAAGATTATGAGGTCCTCGAAGACAGCATCCAGGGCACTATCAGAGTTACTCTCAAGTATGGTGCCAACAAGGAGCACGTCATCAGCGGATTAAAGAAGATTTCAAAGCCAGGACTCAAGGTTTATGCCAAGAAAGACGAGATCCCTAGGGTTCTCGGAGGACTGGGAATCGCTATTATTTCAACTTCCAACGGCATCATTTCCGATAAGGAAGCAAGGAAGCTTGGAGTAGGCGGAGAAGTTATTTGCTACGTTTGGTAGGGAGGATAAAGTAATGTCAAGAATAGGCAAGAAACCGATCGAGATCCCTGCCGGCGTGGAAGTAAAACTCGCTGACGGTGTAGTAACCGTAAAGGGACCTAATGGCGAACTCAGCCAGTGGGTTGATGAAAAGCTCGTTTCTGTAAACATCGAAGGCAATACTGTTACAGTATCAAGAGACGACGACGTAAGACAGAAGAGATCAGCTCACGGATTATACAGAACACTGATCAACAACATGATCATCGGCGTTACTCAGGGTTATGAGAAGAAGCTCGAACTCGTAGGCGTCGGCTATAGAGCAGATAAGAAGGGCGATACACTCGTTCTTAACCTCGGATACTCACATCCTATCGAGATGAAGGATCCTGAAGGAATTACCACTGAGACACCTTCACAGTCTGAGATCAACATCAAGGGCGCCGACAAGGCTGCTGTAGGCAACTATGCTGCCGTAATCAGAGCAAAGAGACCGCCTGAGCCTTATAAGGGCAAGGGCATCAAGTATGTCGACGAACACATCATCAGAAAAGAAGGCAAAGCAGGGGCTAAATAATTAGGAAGGAGTGAAATAAATGGCTAGAAAATCAAAAGCAGAAAAGCGTCAGACAAGACATGCCAGAGTAAGAAGGCACATTTCCGGAACTCCTGAAAGACCAAGACTTTGCGTATTCAGAAGCGCCAGACACATCTATGCTCAGGTAATAGATGACACTACAGGCAGCACTATCGTATCTGCTTCAACACTGGACAAGGATATCCAGGAGCAGGCAGCATACACAGGCAATAAGGCTGCAGCAAGACTTGTAGGAAGCAGCGTAGCTAAGAAGGCTCAGGAAAAAGGCATCGAAGAGGTTGCCTTTGACAGAGGCGGATTCCTCTTCCACGGAAGAGTAAAGGAACTCGCTGACGGAGCACGCGAAGCCGGATTAAAATTCTAACAGGAGGATATAGTATGCGACAGAACGCAATAGACGCATCCAAGCTCGATCTTAAAGAGACTATCGTCAATATCAGACGTGTAGCAAAGGTCGTAAAGGGCGGCAGAAACTTCAGATTCAGCGTTACAGTTGTTGTCGGCGACGGCGCGGGACATGTCGGTGTAGGCCTCGGAAAGGCTGCTGAGATTCCTGAAGCTGTAAGAAAAGCTACTGAAGCAGCTAAGAAGAAGATCATTGAGGTTCCTATGGTTAAAGCTACAGTTCCTCATAAGATCGTTGGCATTTTCGGCGCAGGCAAGGTTCTCATCATGCCTGCTGCTCCAGGTACAGGCGTAATCGCCGGCGGCTCAGTTCGTATGATCCTTGAGCACGCAGGCCTGGAAGACGTAAGAGCTAAGTCCATCGGTTCAAACAACGCCGTTAACATGGCTCTCGCTACAATGCAGGGACTCTCAGAGCTCAAGACTGTAGATCAGGTTGCGAGACTCAGAGGCAAGACAAAGGAAGAAATTCTCGGATAAGGAGGCACAGACATGGCTGGAAAGCTCAAAGTTACACTTAAAAAGAGTACTATCGGCGCGTCTCCTAAGCAGAGGAAGGTTGTAGCAGCTCTCGGACTCAGAAAGACAAACTCTTCCGTAGAGCTCCCTGACAGCCCGCAGACTCGCGGCGCGATAGCCAAGGTTGAACACCTTTTAAGAGTAGAAGAAATTTAACCGAACAGGAGGTGTAGAGATGAAACTGCATGAACTCAGCAAGCCTCTTGGTTCAACAAAGGCAACCAAGAGAAGAGGCAGAGGTACCGCTACCGGACAGGGTAAGACCGGCGGCAGAGGTATGAACGGCCAGAAGTCCAGAAGCGGCGGCGGAGTCAGACTCGGCTTCGAAGGTGGTCAGATGCCTTTATATAGAAGAATTCCTAAGAGAGGATTCACTAACATCAACAGAAAAGAATGGTCTGTAATGAACGTTTCAGATCTCAACTGCTATGAAGACGGCACAGTCGTTACACCTGAACTGCTTAAAGCAGACGGCAAGGTAAAACAGGTAAAGGCAGGTGTAAAGATTCTCGGAAACGGTGAGCTCGAAAAGAAGCTCACAGTTCAGGCTAATATCTTCAGCAAATCTGCGAAAGAAAAGATCGAAGCTGCCGGCGGAAAGGCAGAGGTGATCTAATGAACAGTCTGAAGTCGCTCGGACAGGCATTCAAAGTGCCTGAATTGAGAAAAAAGATAATATTTACAATCCTGATGTTGGTAATTTTCAGGGTCGGCTGCTGTATCCCTATTCCTGGGATAGACAGAGACGTCCTGAGCAGTTACTTTGGCAGCGCATCCGGCTTGTTCAGTCTTTTCGATATGTTTTCCGGCGGATCATTCAGCAACTTCACGATCTTCGCATTAAGCATTACGCCGTATGTTACGGCATCCATCATACTGCAGCTGCTTACTGTAGCTATTCCAAGCCTTGAAGCCCTGGCTAAGGAAGGTACGGAAGGTCAGAAAAAAATTGCTCAATACACCCGTTATCTTACAGTAGTTCTGGCGTTTGTTCAGGCAATAGGTCTTACGGTAGGCCTCTTCAGGAGCGCAGTAATAAACGATTCGTTCTTCTCGCTCGCTCTTATCATTCTCTGCCTCACAGCCGGCACCGCATTCCTTATGTGGCTCGGCGAGCAGATCAATGAGTATGGAGTAGGCAACGGAATATCACTCATCATCATGGCAGGCATCGTAGCCCGCATGCCGAGCGATATCCACCAGACCATCAATAAGATCAATACAGGAGAAGTCAGCGCGATCAACGGAATAATCTTCGTTATCTTCGCTGTAGCAGTAGTTGTTGGAATCATCGAAGTCCAGCAGGGCACAAGAAAGATTCCAGTACAGTATGCAAAAAGAGTTGTAGGAAGAAAGATGTACGGCGGGCAGAATACACACATTCCGCTCAAAGTAAATCAGGCAGGCGTAATCCCTGTCATCTTCTCGCTCTCAATACTTCAGTTCCCGCTTACACTTTCATATTTCGCGAAGCAGGATTCAGCATTCACAAGCTTCATCACGAAATACCTGTCAACACAGGGTAATCCGGGAATCTGGATTTATTCAGCAGTAAACATTTTACTGATTTTATTCTTTACATATTTCTATACAGCGATCATATTCAACCCGCAGGATGTTGCGGACAACATGAAGGCGAACGGCGGATTCATTCCAGGGATCAGGCCGGGCAGACCTACTGTTGAATACCTCACAAGGGTAATGAACAGGATAACATTCGCGGGAGCGATATTCCTTGCTGTTATAGCTACGCTGCCAATCATAATCGGCAATTTCACGGCTCTGGAGCTTCAGTTCGGCGGAACATCACTGCTCATCGCAGTAGGCGTAGCACTCGATACTATGAAGCAGATAGAATCTCAGATGATAATGAGAAATTATCAGGGATTCCTCAATTAAACAAGGAGGCAGACCATGTTAAATATCGTATTACTGGGCCCTCCGGGTGCAGGCAAAGGCACTCAGGCAGAGCGTATCATTGAAAAGTACGGTATCCCTCAGATTTCTACAGGTGATATTTTCAGAGCAAATATCAAGAACGGAACTGAGCTTGGAAAGAAAGCCAAGGAATACATGGACAGAGGTGATCTTGTACCGGACGAACTGGTAGTTGACCTCGTCAAGGACAGACTCGATCAGGACGACTGCAAGGATGGTTTCATGCTCGACGGTTTCCCGCGTACTGTATTCCAGGCGCAGGAGCTCGATAAGATCATGGAAGCTAAGGGTCTTAAGATCAACTGTGTGCTCAATATCGACGTAGCTCCTGAGAAACTCGTAAAGAGGATCGCGGGACGCAGAGTCTGCAAGCAGTGCGGAGCTACTTACAACGTTGACTCCAAGCCTACCAAGGTTGAAGGAATCTGCGATAAATGCGGCGGAGAAGTATATCAGAGAGCTGACGATACTGAAGAGACTGTCAAGAACAGGATCAAGGTTTATTTCGACCAGACAGCTCCGCTGATCGACTACTACAAAGCCAGCGGTGTGATCGCCAATGTAAATGGCGATCAGGCTATGGAAAATGTATTTTCCGAAATTGTCAAGGCACTGGGAGAGTAAGGACGAATGATCATTATAAAGTCAGAAGACGATATAGCAATGATGAGAATACCGGCTAAGGTGACCGCAGAGATCCTCAGGGACCTCAAGGATTACATCAGGCCGGGACTGTCCACCAAAGATATTGACGATTTCATTGACAGACGTATCACTGAAGCCGGAATGATATCCGGTTTCAAGGGATATGGAGATTTTCCGGGATGCGCCTGCATATCACCGAACGAAGTCATCGTACACGGTATCCCTTCAAAGGACATCATCCTTAAAGAAGGGGATATCGTAAGCGTTGACGCCGGTGCTATCTACAAGGGCTGGAACAGCGATATGGCAAGAACATATCCTGTAGGCAAGATCTCAGAGGAAGCTGAGAAACTCATCACAGCGACCAGAGAGAGCTTTTTCGCCGGCCTCGAGTACTGCCGCGCTGGAAACTACCTCACAGATATCTCTCATGCTGTACAGCAGAGAGCTGAGGCGGACGGCTTCGGCGTTATCCGTGACTACGTAGGACACGGAGTCGGAAGAGAGCTTCACGAAGACCCTTCCGTTCCTAACTACGGAAGACCGGGTCACGGCCCTAAGCTCAGACCGGGCATGGTCCTGGCGATAGAGCCTATGATCAGCACAGGCAGCTATGAAGTCGATATCCTGGATGACGGATGGGGCGCTGTAACACGCGACCGCAAGTACGCAGCGCATTACGAAAATACAGTTGTTATCACGGACGGCGATCCGGAAGTTATAACGCTGCTCGACGGAGAATAAACATATGGCTTCCCGGAACAGCCTTGTGCCCGGGCAGATAGTTAAATCGAAAGCAGGGCACGATAAAGGGGAAATATTCTTCGTTATAGAAATAGTGGACGATGATTATGTTCTTATCGCGGACGGCGACAGGCGCAGATCAGAAAGCCCCAAAAAGAAGAAGGTCCGGCATCTGCAGCCATACAATATAATAAGCCAGGTGATTGCCGATAAGGCAGCATCAAAAACGCCTATTGAAAATATTGAGCTGCGGAAGGAATTAGAGAAATCAGGAGCGGTAACACTGGCTATTACTGATCAGGAGGAGACTGTTACTTATGTCTAAGAAAGACGCGATCGAAGTATTTGGGACAGTTGTCGAAGCTATGCCGAACGCAATGTTCAAGGTTAAGCTTGATAACGATTTTGAAGTGCTCGCTCATATCTCTGGAAAGATCCGCATGAATTTCATAAGGATACTGCCTGGAGACAGAGTTAAAGTAGAACTTTCGCCGTATGATCTTACAAGAGGAAGGATCACTTGGCGCGATAAATAAAACAGATCATCAAAAGACCTCGCGCATTCCCGCCGGGGTGAATAAGGAGGCACGCTATGAAGGTCAGATCTTCAGTTAAACCAATCTGCGAAAAGTGCAAGGTTATCAAGAGACACGGCAAGGTTATGGTAATCTGCCAGAATCCTAAGCACAAGCAGGTTCAGGGTTAATTTCTTTAAAAAAGATATAGACAAACAGCATTTTATATGCTAATATAAATCGTTACTGCGCGGAGCGCAGGCAGAGGGACAGCTTTAGTGCTGTCTTTTTGCGCATTTAAAATCATATTTCAAATGAATCAATTTTAACCAAGCGGAAAGAGAGGTGTACGCGAATGGCTCGTATAGCCGGTGTCGATTTACCAAACGACAAGAGAGTTGAGATCGGACTCACTTACATTTATGGCATAGGAAGACCAACAGCGAATGATATCTTATCTAAAGCAGGTGTTGATCCAAATACAAGGGTCAGAGACCTTACGGAAGACGAAGTAGGTAAGATAAGAAAGATCATTGAGACAGAGTACGATGTAGAGGGTTCGCTCAGAAGAGACGTATCCATGAACATCAAGAGACTCATGGAGATCGGATGCTACAGAGGCATCAGACACAGAAGAGGCCTTCCAGTAAGAGGTCAGAAGACCAAGACTAACGCAAGAACAAGAAAAGGTCCTAAGAGGACTGTAAGCAGAAAGAAGAAGTAAAGGAGGTAGGATAAGATGGCTAAGACTGTAAAGAAGACAGCAAGAAAAAAGAAAAGAGAACGCAAGAACATTGAACGCGGTCAGGCTCATATCCAGGCAACCTTCAATAACACAATCGTTACGCTTACAGATATGAACGGCAATGCGCTTTCATGGTCAAGCGCAGGTTCCCTCGGATTCAGAGGTTCAAGAAAGTCCACTCCGTTCGCTGCCCAGAACGCTGCAGAAACTGCTGCAAAGGGAGCTATGGAGCACGGCCTCAAGACTGTAGAAGTATATGTAAAGGGTCCTGGTTCAGGCAGAGAAGCCGCTATCAGAGCTCTCCAGACTGCAGGTCTTGAGATCACTATGATCAAGGATATCACTCCTATTCCTCATAACGGCTGCAGACCGCCGAAGAGAAGAAGAGTCTAATTTAAGGGAAAAGGAGGAATATTAACATGGCAAAGAATAGACAGCCGGTTCTTAAAAGAGCCAGAGCACTCGGCATCGAGCCGGGATTCATGGGCATAGACAAGAAGTCAAAGAGAAATCCTGCCCAGAGCAGAAGAAAGAAGAGCGACTACGCTGTACAGCTCAACGAAAAGCAGAAAGTAAAGTTTGTTTATGGACTTCTCGAAAAGCAGTTCAGAAATACTTTTGACAAGGCTGAGAAGAGACCGGGAAACCCTGGCGTAAACCTTCTCATCATGCTCGAGAGAAGATTCGACAACGTTGTATATAGAATGGGATTTGCGGCTACAAGAAGAGAAGCAAGACAGCTCGTCTCACACGGCCACTTCCTCGTAAACGGCAAGAAAGCAAACATCCCTTCAATGGAACTTAACGAAGGCGATGTGATCACTGTTAAGGAAAAGAGCGCTAACTCACCTAAGTTCAAGCAGCTCAGAGACATGATCATCACTACTCCTAAGTGGGTTACTATCGATACTGATAAGCTCGAAGGCAAGATCATTGCGCTTCCTACTAGAGAAGATATTGATGTTCCTATCGAAGAACGTTACATCGTCGAGCTGTACTCCAAGAATTAATCCTGGTAAGCATCGCCTGATCATGAGATTAATCCAGAGTACAAGGGAGGTATTCGAATGATAGAAATTGAAAAGCCAACGGTTAAAACTGAGACTGACGATAACTACGGGAAATTTACTGTAGAGCCGCTCGAAAGAGGCTACGGTACGACACTCGGAAACAGCCTCAGAAGGATACTCCTCTCGTCGCTTCCGGGCGCTGCTGTTACATCAGTAAAGATCGACGGAATACTTCATGAATTTTCGACGGTTCCCGGCGTTAAGGAAGACGTAACTGAGATCATACTGAATCTTAAAAAGCTGGCGCTGCGTCTCGACGGAGATGATACGCAGAGGGCTATGATCAACGCGGTCGGCCCTAAGGAAGTTACTGCGGCTGACATAATCGCTGATCCGTCAGTTGAGATCTTCAACCCGGACCTTCATATAGCAACGCTTGACGAGGGCGCGTCTCTTGTAATGGAGATCAATCTCGCTACAGGCAGAGGCTACAGGCCTGCAGACCAGAACAAGAATGAAAATACGCCTATCGGGATCATTCCTGTAGACAGTATCTTCACTCCTGTAAGAAAGGTCAACTTCACCATCGAAAACACAAGAGTAGGACAGATAACAGACTACGACAGGCTTATCCTCGAGATATGGACTGACGGAAGCATCTCGCCTAAGGAGAGTGTTTCGATCGGCGCAAAGATCATGGAAGAGCATCTGAGGCTTTTCATCGATCTTACGGACGGCATGGAGTCTGAAGAGATCATGGTGGAAAAGGAAGAAGATCAGAAGGAAAAGGCTCTCGAGATGACTATCGAAGAGCTGGAACTTTCAGTAAGATCCTTCAACTGCCTTAAGAGGGCGAACATCAATACAGTCGAGGAACTTACTCATAAGTCTGAGGACGATATGATGAAAGTCAGAAACCTCGGCAAGAAATCTCTCGACGAAGTTAAACATAAACTCGAAGAACTCGGCCTCAGCCTGAGACCGAACGAAGAATAAATTAGGAGGCGTCAAGTGAAAGGACATAGAAAGCTTGGAAGACCGACTGCTCACAGAAAGGCTATGCTGAGAAATCAGACTACCGATCTGCTCAGAGAAGGAAGGATCACTACTACTCTGACTAGAGCAAAAGAGACAAGAAGAATGGCTGAGAAGATGATCACTCTCGGCAAGCGCGGCGATCTTCACGCAAGAAGACAGGCACTCGCGTACATTTATGACGAAAGCGTAGTTACAGAGCTGTTCGACAACATCGCTCCGAGATACGCAGACAGAAACGGCGGATACACAAGGATCCTCAAGCTGGGACCTCGTCAGGGCGACACAGCTGAGATGGTATTCCTCGAGCTCGTTTAGTCATAAGCGCGAATATATCAAGAATCC